>JACLAC010013915.1_pt1 | contig 27014 bp, 14 predicted proteins | sample 8027881 | NCBI WGS metagenome assembly JACLAC01 (sample SAMN15725517, study PRJNA655200) | protist metagenome | isolation source: fluorescence activated cell sorting (FACS) single amplified genomes of... | place: Spain: Blaines Bay Microbial Observatory, Mediterranean Sea | collected 2016-01-19 | reverse complement strand
CAATTCAGACGAGATGCATTAGATAATAACATAATTAAAAAGAAACCAAAAAAGAAAAAACCTACTTTGTCACCAAAACGTCCAGCTAAAATTAAGAAAAAGTCACCCATGCCTAAAAGTCAACCATCTCCTAAAGTGAAACAATTGAATTTAAGTGGTATTACTGGCAATCAAAATGCAGATAGAGCGATTAAACCAGCAAGTACAACTGATGGTGTTATGAATGAAACTTCTTCTGCTTTATTGATACAGAAAATGCACCGTGGTAAACAACAAAGACAAATCTTGGGTAAAAAATATAAAGTAGTATTACATTTACAAGCAGCTTATCGTGGAAATAAAGTAAGGCTTGAATTGACACCGGAGCAAAAACAAACGTTACAAGAGGCGCGGGAAAAAAGACAAGAAGTGGAAGATGAGAAAGAATCCGCGAAAAAAATTCAAGCCGTTTTCCGTGGACGCAAGGTAAGAGAAAACATGTCTGAAGAACATAAAGAAACCATAGAACTTGCAAAGACTACACGAATAGCGGAGGAAAGAGGCAAAGAAATTGCAGCAAAAAAAATACAAAAAACTTACAAAGCAAAAAAAGAAAATGAAGAAAATAATGCAGCTGCCAAAATACAAGCTTCCTTCCGTGGTAAACAAGCAAGAAAAGAAGTTGATAATAAAAGAAAGGGAAGATCACGTAATGAACGCCCAGTAGGTGCTGCATTTCATAACTTTGATGAACGCGACCCTTTTGGACAACCTGTAAATCAAGCGGAGAAAAAAAATGACGAGACCAAGAAGAACAAACGTGCTAGGGCTAATCCAAACGATCCATTACAAGCACAATTAGAAGCATGGATAGAAAGTGAATTGCCTGATAAAAATATTGAATTGCCAGATTTATTAGAAGGATTTGAGAGAACATCAGCCAGTCAAATAATAGAAGCATTTGGGGAAACAATTGCTGCGTGCACATGGTCTAAAAATTGGAAATTGCGAGTGGCTGCAGCTGGAACGGTAGCAAACCATTGTGATAAATTACAAGTCAATAAACCATTAATCTTTCGTGCGCATTGTATGTTAGGAGAACGCCTATTTAATGATAAAAATCCATCAGTTGTCTTTAGAATGCTTATTTTATCTAAAAAAATATTGACCTTATGTAAAGGTAACGATGGCGGTATGAATGTAGATCTTGTAGCTGGTGGTTTGGATCGTATGATACCAACTTTATTGCAACGCACTGGTGATAACAACAAAAATATTAGAGAGAAAGTTACGGAATATATAGTAGGTGAGCTTTGTAATACACTTACTGGGCCATCACATATTTTTAAGAAAGTAGAGGAGTATGAAAAAACAGTTAAATCGATTAAAGCTATTTGCGGCGTGTCAATCTTAATGAAAACCTTACTTGAGAAATACGACATTGAGAAAAAGAGTGGCATTTCCTTCAATTCTGTGATGAAAATAGTGGTAACAGATCTAAGACATGGGAACCCAGATGTCCGTGCATGTGCTGTTGATTTATGTACTATTGTACATTTTAAAAACAACAAGGTAGAAAGTCATTTAGTAGGAGTGAAATTATCAACATTGAAAGTGCTTAAAGATAGTATTATAAAATATTATGGCAACAATAGGAAAGACGGGAAAAAATTTGAAAAGTTTACAGATAAAAAATTATTGCAATATATACAAAAGGAGGAAAAAAAGGGCAATGGACGTAACAATAATAATTCTAATCAAAAGAAAAAGCAATTTTTAATGAGAAAAGATAACACTAACAATGGCAAAAATACAGAAGCTTCTGCTGCGATTTCTACAAAACAAGCGACAGGGAACAGAAATAATGAAAAAAAACAAAAAACAAGTCGTAAAAAGAAAGGGAAGTAAAACCACACACACACATATAAAAAAATGTAAAACAGAAAAACTATGATATTAATGTCTCTACGAACGCTTCGTATAATATTTTTATATTTTTTATATTATTGTACATGCACCCTCTCCCTTCTCTTTTCACTTTTTGGTACCACCACGTGAACTATTATTACGAATATTAGTTTCTTCATTTTGGTTATTCGTACTATGCATACTACTATTCGCTGTTGTATTACCATAATTATTTTCTAATACATCTGCTGCGGTTGTTACAATACTATGAACACCAAATGCTATAACAGCACCTACAACGATTGCACCAACTATTGACGTAAACGAACTACTCGTAGTTGCATTATCACTATATCTAGACATAGATGGTTGGCTGTCATCGTTGTTGTACATGGTGCTGTTATTTGTTCTTGTAGCAGTAAAATTATTGTATTTCTTGGTACTTTTATTATTATTGTTTTTCTTTTTCTTTTTTCGTGTAACAATAATTTTCCTAGCTCTTCCGCTGCTACTGTAGCTACTATCATTTCGTTTACTAGTGCTATCCGCCAACATCATGGATTGTTCTTCTTCATAATCTTGTGCTTGCCTAAGCAATCGTTTTAATTGCACACCAGTAAATGCATATAATGTCATTTCTTGTCTCAATTCTTCATATGTAAATCCTTTTAAATCATCCAAAGACTCAACACCGAAGGAAAATAAACTTTTAACTAATAGTTTACGTCGTTTATCTGGTATCCGCCGTGGAGTAAGTTGATCAACAATGCGTTCTACACGCCTTACTTCAGGTGTTGGAGGGCTATCAATTAAATCTGACGGAGAATTATACATTGGTGGAGTTGATATTTTATTTTTGTTGTTTTCCAAAATAATAGAAGTTGCTCTTCTTGTTTGTTGTGTCTTTGGTGTATATTTTAATCTTCGTTTGGATTTAGCACTATTGTTATTATTATTATTCATTATACCTGAATTATCCATATTAGTTTGTTCGTAATACACTGGGTAATAGCTGCCGTTCATTTATATCTATCTTATCTTACCTTCTAAAAAACCAATTTCTTTTTTTTATATATATATTTAATTATATCGTATATAACAATGAATAGATAGATGGTATAAGTATTCATATATTGTTCATAAAATTATATTTCTTTGGGATGCGATTGAATGTATATTGTAGGTAAATAAATAATAATTAATAAAATCATTTTTATTATTTTTTTCCTAACGTTTTTGTTGTTCCCCTTTCGTCTTCTGCGGATTGGCATGATGCGTTTTGCGTTTTATAATATATTATATGGAAATACTATTGATTTGATCATTTATATAGGAAAACAATTGTACTTAGTAGAATAACTGAAGGTGAAGTTGGCAAAGTACACATTCGTTCATCAATATATATATGTATTTATACATTTAGATGTAACATTAACGATTGATGGACAATGTGGAAAGGATTAGATATTATATTATTGCAAGTGGAGCAACGTTAATAGTACTATTATTGTGCATTGAAAAACAACAAAAGAAAAATACGTATAACTTATATATATATATATATATAATCATGTCATCCTCACCAAATATACATAATTCATCTGCTATTAAAAGGGCACAAAGAATACGTTCGGAGGCAAACAATATATTAGGCAACACATCCAAGTCAAGATCATCACCATCTTCCCTTTCCTTTGCAAGTACTGTAAGAACGGCTAAAGGTGTTAAAAGAGCATCAAACCAATTATCACAAATTGTAACAAATGTGGAAGGTAAGCATGATGTAGAAAAGACACATAAAAGTATTAAATCGAGTCAATCAAGGCGTGGTATGCGTCAATCGATGGATAATTTATTTAATAAAATTAATAAAGTTGAAACACAAAATTTTGGTCAAATTGTTACACCAAAATCAGTCACTGAAGCGTTTGAATTGCTGAAACAACGAACGAAAGACCCTTCATGTTTAGCATCTATTGATATTATTGAAGATGAATTGAAACGTAGCAATGAGGCGGAACATAAAGCTGTAATGGATTTACATATAACAAATGATGAATTACACGCTATACGAAATCATTCAAAAGAAGTGCAAGATCAATTATCTACTTCCAATTCAGAATTACAATTATTAAGAGGTAAAGAAGTTGAAAAAAATGCCATGGATGACGAGCGTGATCATAAAATGCGTCAGTTAAAATCGTCAGAACAAATTATGAAAAATGATTTAGAGCAAGCACGGGCACAAATACGTAAATTACAAGAAAGTAATGATCGCTTACGTCATCAAGTTCGAACGAAAGAAGTGGAAAATACGACTGATATGGAAAAAACAAAAGCAGAGTTAGCATGGGCAACAAATGAATTAAATGAATTGAAACAAAAACATTTACATGCTACACGTAATTTAGATACTTTACAAAATGTGATTGATAATAAAGCATCCACATCAAAAAGTGTATTTGAGAAATTTAAAGTTCAAAACCAATCATTAAGGGAACAAGTGGAAGAATTGTCTGAAAAATCAAACCAACAGGAAGAATTATTAATACAAGTACAAAGTTTAAAAGAACAAATATATTTTTTACAAAATGATAATACTGATTCTACAAATAAACACGAAGAACGTATGGCATTTATCATATCATGGTTATTAGAGTTACATAGTACAAATTATGATGAAAATGGAAATTTAAGATCGGGAAATGATCATAACAATTTGGATAGATCATCCATACAGATGTTAAATGAATTAAGACAAGTATATGATCAAGAAATGAGCAATGCAATTGCAATTCGACGTGTAGAGGATTTGTGAAACAAAACACGGAAAGGTATAAAGGCAAGAAAAAAGAGAGGAAAGTTTTTATTAAAAATAAAGTAAAGAACATATTTAAATATATATATACAAAATGAGATTTGTTAAAAAATTTTTAAATTTTTAAAAAATAACGTTTCTTAAACAAAGATGTACACTTCATTTTTTAAAATGTCTCTCTCACACAGACTTTCACACAGATTTTTATTTTCTTTTTTTATCGTGCAACAACGGTTGTACAACGTGCTTTGCTTACAATGAAATCACTTACAGATCCTAAAATTTCTTTTCCTCTTTTTAATGCTTCCATTCCATCTAACCCAACAACTATGTATGTAGCACCAATATCAGCTGCAATATTTAATAATTGACGTCCGATTTGTATTTTTCTATCTCTTAAATAATATCTCGCATCGCCATTTTGCATACCAGCATTTTGCATTTCAACTTTACATTCTTCCAACAATTTTTCAACTTGAAAGCCTTTTGCTTGTGCCCATTCATCCAATATATTCACAACTAATACTTGATCTTGTGGCTTTGCATATTGTTTTACATAATCTAATGCTTTTTGCGCACGTGAACTACCATCATGGCCAACCATATAGATGGCACTATTGTCCCCTAATACAACGTCCGAGTTTGGTTTTGCAGTTAATATTGTAATAGGACAGCGCCTTAAACTATGCTGTGCATTTGAACCACTTGCCCATACAGAAGGACCTTTTCTACCAAATGCACCAAGGCATAATAAATCAGCTTCAACATCTTCTACTTTCTCTAGAATCATTCCAGCTATAGTTTCATCTTCACCCCTACTTTCAATAATGATTTCAAATTGACTCATTTTTAAACCAGCTTCATAACATGTATTTTCAAACTCAATTTCTAAATATTCTGGTGAAAAATACCCTGGTATACCTTTCTTTCTTGGATTCCATATATGATAAACTATTAAATTGTTATTTTGTTGATGACATAACGTAGCAGCCGTTGCCATAGCTTTTCTAGAAACACGTGATCCATCAACTGCTACTAATATATTTTTCGATGCTTTTTCTGGTTGTTGTTGGGCATCAATGACATTGGATGCATCAACATCCGTTTGTGGTACTAATTCAGACATGGTTATTGATGTTGTTTTGTTTTATTTTATTATATTTGCAGGGGTTTGTGTGTTGTATGTTTGTATACATGTATATGATGTTTTTATGATGTGTTTATTTTTTATAATGCCGTTACTTTGGTATATAGTGCTATACTCGATCGATAATAATAATTTTTGGGCTAATATATTATACCAGGTAGTTAGAATTAGGGTTAACAAAAAATAGCATCATTTGATTTGAAAAATGCAAATAAAAAGAATATATTGTCTAAAAAGACACCACCATCCATATACTATATATATCCCACCCTAAGGCGCCAGGTATCTATCTTCTTCGAATATATGCCCGCAAATAGAATCATTATCATCAAATAAAAATAATATATTGTCCAAATAGATACCACCATGTATATGCAATATATACCCAACCCTATATTGAATTAATTCCACCCCATCAATTGTACTTCTCATTATGTTGGTCATTTTAACAATATTGTCAATAGCAGATTTTGGTAATAAATGGACACCCTCTTGATGCACTATATTTGGGTACTTGTCTAGAAGTTTGCCAGCGCTCCATGACAGTTGTATCCATCATCATCACTGTCATTATTGATGCCATGTTTTTATGTATGTATTTATGGTTATGTATTTATGTCTGTATTCACTTCTACAATTAGGATTAATTGTTAATTGTAGCTCCTTTCATTGGTATTGTAAAGGTTAGGCTCACAACATTTATTGGTACTGTTTGTTTCATTTGGTGTCATATTGTGGTTTGCCCCTGTATCATAGATACATTCAGGCTCACCATATATTTTCACTGACTCTGGTATATTTTCAGTCTGTAATTTATAGTAACTGCCAGAGTACATGGGAAGCAAAATCAAATGTAAATGCTATCCTTAACAATGAATACACAAATGTAGAAGTATTAGATATTGTAGCATGTACAGCAGATCCTCACATCCCTATGGAATGAGTTTAAGAGCAATTGGTGACAGTGTATCAATAGCAAATGATATGGAACTAATTGGATATACAGTTGGGTATATAATGGATGGGTGATATGGTATTTCAATTTTGGACAGAAAGTTCTTTCTGTATGAATTGGAGGACACTTTATGCAATGAATTACTTGAGGGATGCAGAGACAGCAGAGACAGTTGCTGAAGCAATAAGAAGCAACAAGAGAGATAAAATTATTAACAATAATCATAATAATGTTAGTACTCCAACACGAAAGTCTTCTAGCAAAATATTTTTACACCTGATACTAAACCTGATACTTTTAATCATAAATTGTCTTCAAGTGGATCGTTAAAAGAAATTCGAATAACACAAGACACAAATTTTACCACTAATGTTAATGTTCAACCAGTTGTGAATGACATTGTAAACAAAGCGTCATTAGCAGTATGTAAAGGTATCGTCACATTACAATTAAATAAGACCAATTTTCTTGAAAACCAAAATTTAAATCATTATTTTCGTACATCAACAGAAATTTTCGTTCGTCCTGACAATTCCTCATCTGGGCAATGGAATTAGGTAAATGGTTGTTGTATAAAGAAGCACAAACACATAATTCCATGGGACATGCCAACAGAACATTTTGGTTGGATTTCTTATTGTCCCCCTCCTCCCATTGGTACACATGTGTGTATTTGTCATGTGTACAAATGGATAACCTTTGCACAGCATGACATAGTGTCCTGATTAGGGTTTCCTCAATGCTAGTGCTATTCCCATACTAGTGCTAATACTATAGCTTAAGCTCTACCTCGTCATGATTGTGCAACGATATGCATCACACATAAAGATATTAATATTCCGAAGACAATTTTCTTGGTAATATGCATGGTTTTAACATGGCGATAGCATTACCAAAAAATCCAAGATTCGCGATCTTTTTTTTTATAAATAAACAAACTAAAAAACAATGAATAAATGAATCCCAACTAAGAGGTGAGAGAGATTAAATGTAATATAAATAGAGTAGAAAGGTATACACGCATATTCTCTGATAAAACAGAACAGAATTGTATATAGAATATATTATATACAATACTTTCAGGACATATTTCAACATATTCTTCAAACATATAACGCGAACCATGGCTGGACGTCTTGGACAATTAAAAAGCAATGGTGGTGGAGCTAAAACGTATTTAGACTCACCAAAAGGTGTAGGGCAAAAAACACTTAATAATAATAACAAGAAAGGAGGTAATGTAAAGCAACTTAGGCGTAGATTATCTGTAGTATCTGATAATAAATTGATTGAAGGTATGTCAAAGATGAATACGGAAGATGACGATGCTACTGGCGGTTCAATGGCATTTATTACTGGTTATGCAGGTGTTTCAAAGAAAGGTTATGCACCATATAATCCACGTAAGCAAAACCAAGACAGACTTGTTATGGCAAGTGATAAAGAGACTGGTAATTTTATGTTAGGTGTATGGGATGGCCATGGTGAAGCTGGACATTTGGTTTCCCAAGCATTCAAAACTGGATATGCAGAAGCAGTTTTTTCCGATCCTGCATACAAACGCGGTGGCGCAGGCATCAACACGGCGTTGGCAAAGCATTTTAAATCCATTGAAAAAAAAGTTTTAAACGATCCATCTATTGACACAGAATTTAGTGGAACTACAGCTGTTTCAGGTGTTATTACGTTGGATAAAAAATTATATTGTGCAAACTGCGGGGATTCACGATTATGCTTAGGTGAATTGGCAACGAATGGGCGCATTGTTGCAAAGGAAGTCTCCATTGATCATAAGCCAGATGACGTTGAAGAGAAAAAACGTATTGAAGCAAATGGCGGACGTGTATTTGCTGTACAATATGATGATGGTGTGGATGGACCAGCACGTGTTTGGTTGAAACATATGGATATTCCAGGACTTGCTATGTCACGTTCATTAGGGGATACAGTAGCACATAGTGCTGGTGTGATTTCAGAAGCGGAGACATATATTGTAGATTTGACAAATACCACCAAAACTTTGATTATTGCATCTGATGGATTATGGGAATTTATTGATAATCAAGAAGCACTTGATTTAATCAAAGATGTTCCACGTGATAATCCAGAGGCAGCTGTTGATATATTGGCAAAAGAATCACACAAACGATGGATGCGTGAGGAACAAGTGGTTGACGATACAACTATTGCAGTTGCATATTTTGATATTAAATAAGTATGTGTATCAATGCATATGGAATAGTGAAAATGCATTAGGTTGGCATTTGTAAAGCATGTGTTTATATGTATGTATATGCTAAAAAAGAATTTAGTTAGTTTGTCGCCACATATAGGAGAAGATTTTAGACTTATAATTTATAAATAAAATGAAATACAACTATCATATTCTGTGGTGGTGTTGAAAAAAGAAAAAAAAAAAATTTACGAAGTTAAAAAAAGGGCAGAGAGAGAGAAGAGAGTAGAGTGCGTGCGTTGTGCCGATATATATTTTTAAAAAAAAAGTACGTTCGTAAAAAGTTCGTATTATTTTTTAAAAAAGAAAAGGTTGCGTGTTTTGTAATAATATTTTTTCTCTCTCTCCTCTCCCCTCTCCCAGCTCTACAGCAGAGTGTGTGTAAACCATAAAAAGAACTCTCGTATAAAAAGACAAAGATGGATTAATATCATGTGCATCAACAGAGGAGAGGGAAGTTTTTCATTGGGATATCATATATATTATACGAGTAATATTTTTTAATATAAAATATATTTAAATATATATAATTACTTCGTATTATACTTTTGCTGGCCAATTTACTAATCTACCATTATCTACATCATCCCAAACCGTCATTGGATATGATTTTCGATTGTCATTTAGGAATGACAAGATTTGATCGCATTGAACTTTATAATTTGCGCAATTTGCACGTTTAAAATTACCCAATAATAATGTAGAAACATAAGCATATTTTGAAGTTGTATGCATATTATCATCATCAGCATCAAATACATCCGTACCTGTGCGTATCGTCCCATTCACGTCAATCGCACCTATATATATAGCATTAGGAAATTCATACCCATTCGCATGTGCTTTTTCTAACGATATTTGATTGTAATAATTTGATAATTGACTTAAATCTTGTAATGTTGTAGTACAATAATTTGATACGTTTGGGAGATTTAAATATTTTGCGCAATCTTTCAATGATTTTTTACTTTTGAAATAGTGAATGAAAAAGGAATCTTTTATCAGAGATGTCCCTGCTGATGTCTATTAATATATTGTATCATACATAATATAAAATGCTGTGGTTAGAAATTATATAATCAATATACCAGGTATAGTAGTATGATCTACCTTTTAACTTACTGCCATGGAAACTAATAAAAATTTATTTTTCTTTTTAGATGATGCTTTATCAGCTTTACTATTATTGAATTGATTGATTTGTGAGACGTAAGAATTTGCTTCATTATTTACACCGCCATCTAACCGATTGTCAATATAACATGAATCTGTAGCATTTGGTGAATTAGAAGTCATGTTTTGATAATCTGCAACATACATGATAACCCTAGATTTTGTTGTATCAATTAAAGTACCAATACTTGTTTCATTTATTGGAGTCTTAATACGATTTAATAATGTATCACCAAATAATTGTTCGACTTCGTCCCACCAATGTTTTCGCTGTTTTACTGTACAAGCGTATTCTTGTGCACCACATTCACTACCATGTTTACTAATCCAGAATATTAAGATTTCATTCGGGTGGTTATCTAACCAAACTTTTGCTTCTTTTAAATATTCAATTGCTGGTTTGTTACTTTGCATAAAATGTAAACAATAAAATGCAGATTGTTTTGAAAAAGGTTTTGCCGATGTATACTGAATTCTAAAGTCAATAAAGCGTATTCCAGAATTCAACTGTTCAGTAATATTCAGACCCTGGGTTTTTGCTTGTGCCCTACCAAATTCACCAACAGTTGGAATTATGGATCCAAATGTATGAAGCAACCATGCCAATGCTGGTGGAATGTCATTTGCATGCCCAGAAAATGTTGTAGATAAATCAGACGTTAAACTATCGTGACTACCAGGCCAACTTAAATCTAAAATGGTTTCATTGTATAATACAGGTTTCATCAGGTTGACCCAATTTTCTAAAAAATGTTCATTATTATTATTATTATTAATTTCAATATAATTATTATGATGATGATCCTCTGCTCTAATTTTCATAAAAAAAAGCGTATAAAGCAAAAGAGTTACTTGAAGTGCAAATAACGTCATGAGATAAATGTTTCTTGATATTCCCATAGTTTATCCTCCCTTTTCTGTTAATCAAATATATGTAGTATTATATTATATATATATACATATAGTATATAGGTTTATTACTTTAAACTAAATCATCAATCAAAATATACCGTCATTATTAGAAAAAAAATATAAAAAAAATAATATATTTAAAAATTATTATATTAGCACTAGTTGTTTTTAAAATAAAAAACTCTCTCTCTCTATAAATGGTGCTTTCCCTCATTTCCCCCCTGTTTACTCCTGTTCTTTCTTCTTCTTCTTCTTTTTCTTTCGCTTCCTTTTCCTTTTCTTTTTACTATTTCCATCAGCATCTTCGTCACCATCATTATCTTCATCATTATTTTTATCATTATCAGATTTACCAAAAACACTCTCAAATACACGTTTTCTATTTTGTGACCCACGCATTTCTTCCATCCAACGATATTTTTGTGTTTTAAACATTTGTAATTTACATGATTGAACTACATGACGACCAAAACTATTGCCTTCTAAAATACGAAATGCAGCTACTAATTCAGTAGCTATATTTTCCTTACGTTTTAATGTAGCAACTGCAAAACATTTTTGTGAAGCATATGTGCCAAAACGATCATTTGAAAGTCCTACATAACAATTACTTAATTTATCTACTAATTTTTGTTTAAATGGATTAAATTCATCAACCCCATCTAAAACTGGTTCAATTACCGCACGGCTGCCAACGGGATCTTTAGCTAATGCTGCCAATGTTCGAGGTGGTAAATCAATAATACTTTGCAATATTGGACGACATACACTGAAATGCAATTTCAACAATTGTTGTATCACACGCGCACCGGCAATATCAATATATAAACCTTTTTTCTTTTTATTGTCATTTGCTGAAGTGCTACTGCTATTACCACCTTCATGTGGATGCTCTTCCATAGTTACGACGGATGAAGTGCCAAGTGTAAAACCCAATAATGATTCGACAACATCCCGTTTCGATGCAGCAGCTGCTTGTATTAATGCACGCGATACATCTTTTCCCTTTGTTTTATGAGAAATACATGATTCCAATAAACGCCAAATTACACCTAAGCATGTTCTTGCGCCTAATATCTCTGGTATAACAACCACTAATTCCTTTACACAAATGGCAACTTGTTCTTTGGCACGTAAACATGCAAGAAGTTGCTGTACAACAAAATTTGCAGATGGCAATTGTGAATATTTTGCTAAACGTCCTACTAAACAATTTTGAAAAAATGTATCAAAAAAATTTGTTGAGACACCGCGTAACATAGCTTCCACAACATGGCTACTACTACGCCCTTGTATCATTTCATCTAACCATTTATGAATTGAATCTGTTATCTTCGTCGTATCATCACCATCACCAGCAGATAATTTATTTTTTAACGTTTCAAATTCATTCCAATCTAATATATGTTTGCTTAAATCATCTACTGCTTTTTTATTTTCTGAATACAATAATAATATTTGCATTACAGGACTTGCATTGCTATCAAAGCAAAGGTCATATACATTAGCTTGCGGCAATTCTTGAATTGTATCCATAGCTTTTATGAACATTAACGTAAAACTATTAGGAACACTATATGTTACATTTTCATTTTTTCTACTTGGATCATTTAATGTTGCCATGCTACCACTTTGATTGGATGATGCACGACCTTTTTTTTGACCTTTTTTTTTCTTTTTTTTACTAGAAAATCCACCACTAGAATTTTTTGGTACTTGTCGACCACTTAGAACTGATAATAACGAACGTAGAACATGCGTACCACATATATCACGTGCTAATGATACCCATTTTGATTTTGTATTATTATTATTATTACTACTACTACTGTTGTAAGTATTATCTTCATTGTTATTATTATCACTTAAACCTAAAATTGAATTACATAAATTACATATTATATCACTAATATTGATATTATTTATCGTACTATTGTTATTATCATCATCATCATCATCATCTAAAGACGATATGGAAATTTTTAACATATCTTCTTCATTTCCATCGTATAGTTCCATTTGTTTTCCTACTAGTTGTAAATACGTTTGCAAAACATGAGATGAATATCGATTAGATGATAAAAATAAAAAATATTCTTGTATACCTAAACCAAAGTGAATTAATTGTTCCTCAGTTGCATGTTTTAATACTTTTTCAATAATATTGCTAGAATATTTATCTGTACTTAATGCAGCTTCTTGATTTTTGATTTCTTCAAAGACATTTTTAATTAATATGTTTTTTTCCTCCGATGCATCTTCTTCATCTTCGTCTTGTTCCATGGATTTTGCATCTTCTTCCTTCTTTTTTCCATTATTAAACTCATTCCTTGAAAAATCATCTAATAAACCTTCAATTTGTCTTAAATAGGTAACTGTATCCTGTTCCGCTTTTTGTGGTTTTTTGGAATCCTTCCATAAATCCTCCGAGATATGGTACATGTTCGACATGGTTTCTTGTATATCCGTTCTATCTTTTGAAGTTCTGTCCACTGCAAAATGATGTTGTCGTTGTTGATTGAATTGTGTATTCGTCTATGTACACCTCTTCGATGGTAATTTTACAATATATAATATATTATCGATATTTCGTGGTCTTGAATGACTCAAAATCTTCCTCATGCACTCATCACCATCGACCATCGATCATCGATGTGGAGATTCTTCTATATAATTCCCTATAATACTCCGTGAGTACAATATTAGATCCTGTACGGCAACAAACCTATTATACATATAAATAGGGTAGGAGACGCATAGTAAGAGAATAGCATTAGAAAGAGTAGAGGAAACTGTCAATCAGAGATTTGTTGAGATGTGTTGCCGAAATGAATGGATACATGTACACATATATATATTAATATATATGTGTAAGAGGATGAGAGAGGAAGAGATAGATAAAATATATGTAGCCGATCTATGAGAAGTACTAGGTAATAATAATTCCGGAGGAGGTAGTGGAACCAGAAGAGGATGGGGGGTTGATACACTTGTTTCATTTAAACTTTTACTATAAGATGAGGTTTTTGATGTTGTTGTCATATGCCTCATTTGAACTTTTAAGCTTTTGTTGCATTGCTAACATGCGCTGCCACCAAATAATTGGATTTATATCCTGAGGTTGAATACCTTTTTCAAATTGTGTTTTCAATGCCTCAAAGCTCAAATTTTCTTTCTGGCTTTGATTGATTGCCTCCATCAATGATGCATATTGAACTTCTTCATCTTGGTTTGTAAAACCTTCACCATCTGCTATTGTACATAATGCGGTGTATATTGTCTTGTTTGATTGATGCCCAATCATTAGTGCTTGAACTTTATTAAATTTGTTACAATTGCACACCACCTCCTCCCATTGGACCTGTTTCACAACTATAATCCACGATCAACTCGCACTTCTAGATACCAGCGCTGAAATAAATGTTATTGAAGTCAACACATTAGCGAAAATTATGAGCTATACTAGAAATTATAGGAAAAGAATGAGTGTAGTGACAAGTGCCAGAAAAGATGTAGTACAAGGAGTAGGGGATGTTGACAACAACAACAATGTTGACAACGACAACGAGAAGAAGTTTGCAAAATCAAATAAAATTAATATCCAAGGAACATGGTGTAAATTCCGTGTATGGGAAAAGTGTTCGTATCTGATTATAGTTCGTTCAAAGATCGTTTTGGAACACAATGTTGTATCATGTGAATGTCAATGGGGGTTTTTTTTCGGAAAGAGAATGAAACATTTTACACCAATATGCTAGGAGCTATGCACTTTTTCATGTTCCTTGTAGGTTTTTACAATACTATGGAAACAGCATTGATCACTACTAGGTACATACCATTATCTTACACCATACCAGGATCTTCAAAAAAAAATAAATTAGCACGGCATAGCATTAGTTACAAAGAGGAAAGCTGGAAAGGTGTAAGACTCAACTGGGATACATAGGATTAGGATGGAAATACCATTATTGATGTGCCTTAAAAATGACGACGTTCAACAGCAGAAAGAAGGATGATTATGATTATTTTTAAAAATTATAGATGTTGTTTACATATATATATACAGAAGATTGATGATCATCATGTGTGACATAGATAAAAAGAATTATATTAATTAATATTATTATAAAAGAACGTTTTATTATATCTTTCACATCACGTACGAATTAAAAATAACTACAATATACATACATATAACAGAATATATATATATATATACATCTATCAATCATGGCATCAATGACAAAAATACCACAAAAAACTGCACCTGGTTCTGATTATCGTAAAAATAGATATCAAGGTGATGGACCAGCAAAATGTACTTGGTTTCCAGGGACGACGGAAAAAAATCCACATACAACTGTACCTTCCAAGAAAAACAGCAAAATCATGAACAATATATTGGAAGCTATTGGTAATACACCACTTGTGCGTTTAAACCGTATTGGTAAAGACACTGGTTGTGAAATTTTAGTTAAGTGTGAATATTTTAATGCTGGTGGTTCAGTTAAAGATAGAATTGGCAGACGTATGTTTGAAGATGCAGAAAAGGCTGGACGTATTAAACCAGGCGATACGATCATCGAGCCAACAAGTGGCAATACCGGCATTGGATTGGCGTTATCTGCTGCTGTCAAAGGTTACAAAATGATCGTAACTTTGCCAGAAAAAATGAGTGCGGAAAAAGTAAATGTTTTGACTGCGTTAGGTTCAGAAATCGTACGAACACCAACTGAAGCAGCATTTGACTCCCCAGATAGCCACATTGGTGTTGCAAATCGTTTGCAAAAAGAAATCGAAGATGCAACTATTCTTGATCAATACGGCAACCCATCCAATCCATTAGCGCACTATGATGGTACCGCAGAGGAAATCTTGGATCAATGCGATGGGAAACTTGATGCGATTGTTCTTGGTGCTGGTACTGGTGGTACATTAACAGGAATTGCACGTAAAATTAAAGAACGTGTCCCAGATTGTGTTGTAGTTGGTGTCGACCCAATTGGTAGTATCTTGGCAGAACCAGATAGTTTGAACGACTTCAATCGTCTCGTTTCCTACAAAGTGGAAGGTACTGGATATGATTTTATTCCAAACGTTTTAGATCGCGAAATTGTAGATTATTGGATTAAAACTAGTGATAAGGATTCATTATTAACATCAAAACGATTAATTCGTGAAGAAGGTATGTTAGTTGGTGGTTCATGTGGTGCTAATGTATGGGCCGCAGTGGAAGTGGCGAAAAAAATGGGTGCAGGAAAAAGAATTGTTACTCTATTGCCAGATTCCACAAGAAATTACATGACAAAATTTTTATTGGATGATTGGATGGTATTAAATGGTTTCATGCCTGATCCTAATGCAAGCAAACGTTCTCAATGGGCAACGCATACTCTTGGTATGATGAATTTTTCTATGCCTGTCACCGTTTCACCAAAAGTGCCATGTGTGAAAGTAGTTGATATTTTAAAAAAGAATGGATATTCCCAATTACCAGTCGTTGATAGCAATGGAACCGTGTTAGGTGTTGTTACGGAAGGCAATTTATCATCATACATTTTAAGTGGTAGAGTAAAAACCGAAGATCCATGCGAAAAATGCTTGTATAAAAAGCACCAAATGGTTACCAGCCAAACTACTTTAGGCCAATTAGCAACTATCTTTGAATCGTATCCATTTGCACTTGTTACAACTACACAGCAAAGTTATGATGATCAAGGTGATGTTTCAAGCAAAACTGTAGTTTCAGGTATTGTTACACGAATTGATTTAATGAACTATTTGAATTCAAAAGGTTTATTTTATTCTGAATAAATCTTTTGACAAAAAAATATAAAAAGTTATATTTTTAATGAGGAGCCAAAAGAACCAAAAAAGAGAGGAGAGTAGGGTGAACAAAAGAAGAAGACAACAGCAGAGAGGAGTCTTGCTGTGTGGCGAGGCTGTGGTGTAAAATATTATATGATATGCATAAAAAATAAAAAAAATACATGATATAAAATATAAAAATAAAAAATGAAAAATATTAGATTCTCTCCCTGTGATTTAAAATTAAATATAAAAAATGTTTTTCTTAATACGTCGTCATCTCTCTTATATTTTCCTCCTATACCTTTCTTTATAACCAACTCAAATATCTAAACATACAGATTATAACATAAACTACACGTATACGTACATATATTTTATATAAAACATATATCTACATGCACGATGTAATTTAAAATTATGCGCACGCCGTTTTAGTGTGTGTATCATATATGTATTATGATACTTGACAAATTTAAAACTCGATGGAATCAACATCACTCCATACTTTATCAGCTGCTTGATTTGCATTGATTTTTACAACTACACCATCGACACCACTGGTGTTATAATGGTTCAGAATTGGTGTTGTTTTGCTGTGGTACTCAGACAAACGTTTTTTCAATGCAGAACTATTATCATCAGAACGTTGCATCAAATCTTCACCAGTCACATCATCTTTCATATTAGCTGCAGATGGTTTTGCACCAGCGCCAGCTGCTACTAATGATTTTGGTTTCGCATTTTTGACGTGGTAAGAACGTCCACTTTTTTTATGGATCCAACGACCGCAGATACGCTCTTCCAAAACTTCATCAGGGATAGAAAAGTTTACAACTGTGGTAACGGTTTCACCATATCCGTCAGTAAGCATTTTGTCTAATGCTTCTGCTTGTGGCAAAGTACGTGGGAATCCATCAAGAATAAATCCCCAACCACAGTCTGATTCGTTAATTCTGTCTCTGATAATACCAATAACAATATCATCAGTAACAAGTTGACCGGATGACATCAATGCTTTTGCTTTTTTACCAACTTCCGTTTGTGCTGCTACTGCTGCACGTAACATATCACCGGTGGACAAGTGTGGTAATCTTAATTTCTCCACAATTTTTGGTGCTTGTGTACCTTTACCTGCGCCTGGTGGTCCAAATAGCATAACAACTTTACGCCATTGTTTTTTTTTGTCCGTAGAAGCAGACGAGCCAAATACATATCCGGCAACAGCTGCTACAGCTGCAGCACCTATTAATTGCATAGTTGAATTACTCATGATTATTATTATTTACGATTATTATCTTTATTTCTTTTTCCCTTAGTGTTACTATATACGTTTGTTTGTTTTTTTGTTTTTTGACAAGTATTTGTAGATCTATACCATATACATTCTTTTTAGTTTGTTTATGTATATTTATTATAAAAAGATAGATCTATAATTTCTTCGTCGGGGTATTTATGGGTCCGTAGATAGGCGTATCAATACTTGATAGACTAGCCAGATAGTATACGGGCATATCATACACATCGGACACAAAGAGGTTGAAAGCTGGAAAGCGCGGCGTCTAACTTTTTTTTTGCCTTGTGTGTGGTTCTCGCGTATTTATAATATTGGAAATATGGGAAGTGAAAAATATGTCTGTGACAAGTTTTAATATAATTTTACTATTATTAGAATTATGATCATTTCGGATATTTAGATAGTTCCTATAGGAAAAGTTGAATGAGGAAGATGACACACAGATTAAGAGATAAATAACATCAAGTGTTATTTAATACTAAATAGGTCGAAAAATCAAGTGTTTCTGTTGAAATACGCTTAATTTAAGGTTTTACATCGATTTGTTTGATTTATGTACCTATTTAGCATATAAATAAGACTTGATGTTATTTATATTCTAATCTGTGACACATCATCCTCAGTCAACTTTTCCAATAGGATGAATACCTCCATATTGGTTTTTTTGTGATTTTAGTCGACTATTTTAATTTTTTGGTTTTTTCGATCGCGGCGGCAAAAAACAAGTTTGAATTTTCAAGATCGATTTTAATTTCTTATTTTACAAATGAAGTATAAAGACTAAGATGAAATGAATGTAGGTAACAGACTGTATAATATTATATGCGGTATATATGTTTCTATCAGAAATTAAACACACAAGGTGGACCATCTTCATCCTATATATTTAAAATCATTATTTTGAATAAATCACACAAGTGAATATATCCCATTCACTTTTTGAAAAAAATATATACGTATATAATATAATGAATCATCCTATTCAAAGTCAAAGTCTTACAACAAGGCAAATTAGCAAACGATTTCGTAGTTTAGGCTTAATATTGCAAAAGGAAGCAGTATTTGCTGTTCAAAATGTTTTAAAAAATGAAGTTGAACCGGTAGAGGCAATGGAACTTATATTGGATGCTGTTACTAAAAAAATAGAAATTAGTAATGAAAATAGCAGCGTTGTAAATATAAATATGATAGAAACGGTTGTTGCTGAACTTACTCGTGAAGAAGATGATATTGCAAATGAAAGTATTTCAGTCATATCTGCTTTTGATACACCAATTGTTCAATATAGTGCTGTTAACAAAAGCTTTTATTTTGGCGACCGTTCACAACAACATAGTTTGCATGCCTCGGCAATTTCAAAAACCCAGATGTATCGCGAGAGATTAGAACTAGTAAATCAGCGTATAATGCGCAATAAAAATTTTTCAAAACCAACATTTGGTAACAATAAACTTTCAAGTTCATCAGCACCAAGACAATATGTTGAGTTGACGTCTTTAGACTCTTTAGTTGGTTTATCTGGGCGTAAAAATTTACTTGGGATGTTAACACAACGCGAGGAAGGCATCTTCTATCTAGAAGATTTAAATGGCAATATTCGATTGAATTTACAAAATGTAAAGCCGACTGCTGGTTTATTTACAGAAGGGTGTATTGTTGTTGCTGATGGTATTTTGCATGAAAATATTTTTTATGTAAAAGCTATTGGTTTTCCACCACCAGAGGATCGTGTAGAAACATTAACAGCCATGAGTACATTAGATCTTCCAAAATTAATGGGGTATACAGCTCAGGAGGAACAAGAAATGTTACGAATGGAACAAGAAGCAGATGATTCAATCTTTGTAATATTTTCTGACGTGAATTTGGATAATCCATTGGTGATGGATAAATTAGGAGCGATTTTCTTAGGGTATACACAAAGTTTAACGATACCTAAATTATTTGTTTTTCTTGGTGATTTCACGTCCAGACCATTTGGGCAAGGAAAAGATGATGTTGCACAATTTAAAAGGCTCTTTGATGATTTAGGGGATTTAATATTGAAATTTCCGGAAATAGCACAATCATCAAGATTTATTTTCGTTCCTGGGCCGAATGATCCAGGTGCAGGGAATGTTCTACCACGGCATCCATTACCTGATTATTTTGTCAAAGGTATTAAAGAAAAGCTTGCAAATGTTCGTTTTGCTTCAAATCCATGTCGCATCCGTTATTATACGCAAGAAATTGTTGTATCAAGGCAGAATATTTTAAATAAAATGCGCAGACATTGCATAATTCCACCAGTAATTATAAATAATAATATTGATAGTGATAACGAGGAACACGATACGGCTGATGTCATTACAGATCATTTGGTCAAGACACTTATGGATCAAAGTCATTTATGTCCATTACCATTATCTGTACAACCTGTGTATTGGAATTATGATAATGCATTACGGTTGTACCCGCTGCCTGATATGGTTATCTTGGGCGATTATTATGATCAATATCATTCAACTTATCAAAAATGCGACGTATTAAATCCAGGATCATTTCCAACAGATTTTTCATTTGTAGTGTATCGACCTGCACAAAGGTCTACGGAGTTTAGTAAAGTTTAAAAAAAATTGTATTTTTTATTTTATTTTGTGTGGATCTTAATAAAATAAAACATTTTTTAAAAAATGTATATCCCCCACATTATCATATCATACGATTCGTAATATAAAATATTACACGTGTCAAAAAAAAAATATAATAAGCTTCGTAGAAATTTAGTGTGTACGGTAAAAAAATTAAATTTAAAAATTCATTTTTATAATAAAATATACGAATATTTCATTAATCTTTAAATCTTTACACTCCCAACCCATCATATGGCGTTAACTGGAACTGGTTTTCTAATGTATCATCTGCACCAGCACCATTTTCACCATCTGCTAACCATGTACCCATATCGAAATAATTGTATTCCATTGCGTAATGTAATGCACATTGACCTTGTTTATTTTGATGATTTGCATTTGCCCCTTTTTTAAGTAACAACTTGGCGATCTTCAAAGCGCCGTTTTGCGCTGCTAATAACATCAAAGTATTACCATGCGAATCAACTTTATTCATATGGAATGTTGCTCGCTCATAATCAGATGTATATTGAGTGCCAAAGTCTGGCAAATATTGAGAATCGACCATATGCGGGTCGAAACGCCTGTCTGGTACATTTTTTAATGCCTCTTTTAATTTCTTGTAATGTCCATGACGTACCCAACTTTCTAACTCTTCTAATTTTAAATTTGCAAGCGCTAAACCTGGATCTTCTTCACCTTGTGCTAATGGCGCCAAGTCTGCTGCTGTACCACCACCGCCGCCACCACCTCCTTGTGCTCCAGGTTGTAAAGCCAATGGAGGCACACCACCACCTCCACCACCAACTGGTAATTGTTGCGGTATCATTTGTGGCTGTGCAATTGCAGCTCCAGCTGTCGCTTGTCCACTAGCAATAAGATCCATTTGTACTTGCTGACGCAGGCGTCCAATGGAATTTATAATCTTCTTACGATGCAAACTATGGTCAATACCTAATGTATTACGAAGATCAGCATCATTCAAATCCATTAAGAATGCACCATCAACAGCTGCATCAGCAAACGATTCACGGTATTGCCCTAAAGCCAAAGATGATAACCATTCACCTACATCTTCAACACTCCATGCTCTTGGATCCTCTTCTTCTTGTCCAGGTAATTGACCATTACGCAATCCAGGTTTGAAATTCGCACCACCCAAACCAGCCATTTTTGCACCAGGCTGCCCACCTTCTGATATTAATGCCAATGGACCGCCTGACATTGCCTTTCCCGCCATAAGTGTTTCCAGTGCACCAGTAGCACGCATTGCACGAATCATGTTTAAACTACTGAAATATGTCAATGACATAGACATAAATCCAAATTTCATTAATGTCTCAGTAGATTGCATCAAAGCTGCAGCTTGTTGTTGTTGTTGGGGTGATGGGCCTTTAAATCCACCTCCGCCACCACCACCGCCACCCTCACCATTTTCTGGTGCGGCACCAATTCCAGCAGCAATAATTGCACCAGCATTTGGATCATCTGAAATAAATCGTTCACCCCGCCTTTCTTGCCTTTGCTTAATTTGTTCTAATTCCTTCTGTTGCTCCTCCAATAAAACAACAAGTTTTCTTTCTAAATCTCGTAATTCTTCCTCCTTTGCTTGTCGATGTCTATCTAGAGTTTGAAGTTTTGCTTCTAAATTTGTTAATTGATCTTTGCGATCAGCAATTTTTTGCAACATGATCGAAAATTCACGATCAAGACGCATTTTTTGCTCACGTAGCTCAACCCGTGCGTCTTCATCCAACACACCTTTAGCCTCCGTCTCTACTTTACTTAATTCATGCATCTCTTTTTCTAATTGTCGAACACCTTCTTCAAATTGTGCTATTTCTTTTAAAAGTGCTTCTACTTGATCTTCTGATTCGACCTTTTCACGAGTTAATAATGCTACCTCTGATTGCAATCGAGTACCATGTAATTTATGCTCTAAAAGCATTTGTCGACCAAATTCAATACCTTGCGATTGCGCTTTCGAAAACAAATATTTATCCCGTTCTAATGCAGCCCTTCTTCTACCTAAACAACCACGCCAGACACGTTGTAACTCAATCGCTGCATTGCGTTGTTCCCGTAGCCTAAAAGCATATTCACGCGCCATTTTAGCACGAAAAGCCTTTTGGACGTATATGGCAGATTTTTCACGCCGTGCACGGATACTGTTAACACGCCGTTTCGCTAAGCGGCCACGGAATACCCTTTGGACAGAAATTGCAGCTGCTCTTTCTTTTTTCTTCTGCAAAAACGATTCACGTCCTTGTTTACCACGCCAATTTCTTTGTAACAATCTTACAGCCCATTCTTCCTTCTTCTTTGCCCAATATCGACGGCGACCCATCATACCACGCCAATTCCTTTGAACAAAAAGAGCCGCGCGTTCCTCACGCATACGTTGTACCATTGTTCGTGCCATGAAGGCACGGAATGCTTTTTGTATACATTCAGCTGCTGCAGTCAATTTTCTTAACCGCTTCATGTTACGCTGCACACGCCAACGCATGTATTCCTTCACTTCGGGGAAATCGGCAGGATAAATCTTTGAGCCGCTTCCCTCTGAATATACACGATTAGAACGCCTTTCAAATGAAGGATGAGCTGGATCTAGCGTACTTTTTGCATCTAATCCATGTCTGTCTCTATCCCAGCTAGTCTTTTTACGCCGCGTCGAGCCACTAGTTGGCCTTGGCAAAGAGCCCGTGCTTGCTTGAGCAAGATTACTTTGCGTTTTTCTTTGGTAATCTTGCCATTGCTGTTCCTGTTGTTGGCGTTGTAGATCTTCAGCACGATTTCTAACATTTTCCACAGATGGTTGAAATGGATTATTAGATGCACCATTCTCTTGACGTACATCATGAAGTGTTCCTAAAATATTATCAATAAATTTATCTTCAAACATTTCTCCTTGCGCTTGTGCTGTACGAACTCCTTGTTTCTTACCAGAATTCAAGCTTGGGCTTTTCATACTACCACCACCAAAGCCACCAATATTTCCAGACATGGAAGCACTAATACCACCGCTTAGAATAGATTGATCAACCAAAGCATTTAATTGACCGGTGCTTCCACCATTCATCGTTTTAATGGTAGATCCAGGGCCGGCATTTTGTGGAAAGAATGAAACATCGTGTGTTTCATGAAAACCAGTTGCAAGTTGTTCCATTAAATTAGATAATGGTTTTCTACATTCTTGAAACAATTCATGGCCCGCTTTCATCCAAATGACACATACTTTTTTCCGGTACTTTAAAGCTTTTTGCAACGACCGTACTTCTCCACCACGTGAGTCAACAATAGCAGCAATATGACTTGGTTTTACCAACCCATTTTGAGCTGAATGGACAGCAATCAATGGATAATGTAAATTTCGTAATGGTGTTCGTAGATCTGTATTGGCAAGTGCACCTTGACACAATTGAATTCGACCCTCTAATGTAATTGGGTTATGGACAGCCGTGTATAAATTTAATGCTAATGGCGCCGAAACACGCGTTAAATATGACGCGGAGAAGAGAAATCTTGTCCAAAAATATACTGGTAAATCCGGTCGATTTGCTGGAGAGCATGCAAATACGTTCATACAATCGTGTAATACACCAGCAAGATGCGGCCCAACATATGAAAATCCATTCAACAACAAGATAGCTCTTAGAGACATTGAAAATGGCCCACTTGACGCGTAATGGCAACCAAAATAAGATGCAATGTTCCCACCATTTCCAAAACCGACGAGATAAAATGGACTACCATCCGTCCGAAATTCTGCAGTACCATCTGCACCAAGATGTCTTAATAATGCATCTAGGCAACCTGCAAGATATTTATTATTTAATGTCACGTCTTTTCTCCATTCAGAAAATGCTTGACCAGGATAATTCCATACTAACACTTGCATTCCTGGATACTTCGATATAATTGGGCGGAAAAAGATCTGCATAGTCTCGCAGGTATCAAATAAATCTTGACAAATAACAAAATTAAATAGACGTGAATTTTCATGGCGTTTACCAATAACAGTGTATGGTATTGCTGTATCAGCATCCATTTGAAAAATACCACCGGTAACGGCTGTTATCATGGGTACCGGCAACGTTAAGGATTTATTAACAATTGATGTGGACGATGCCATTTTTAACTTAGTAGTTGATGCTCGCAATCGATCACCACCGCGCCCACCTTGCGGTGCACGATAGTTTGGTTGATGGCGTCCACCACCAGTACTGCTACCTTTATGTTTTAAACCTTGCGGCGAACGACGTTGTGTAGGACCTTTATGATGAGGGACAGCAGCTGCCATAGTAGCTAGCAATGCTTGTTCATTCAAAGGTTTGCTTACGCAACCATCCATGCCAACTTCCATATACAAACGTAAATCTTCTTGAGATGCCATGTCAGTGAAAGCAATCATTGGAACCCGCTGAACTTTACGTGGTTTTTCGCCAAATTTTGGCGGTGGTAACGCTGCTTCTTCATCCGCTTCCATTTTACGTACCAATTTTGTTAATTCTACGCCGTCGATACCTGGTAAAGCTCTGGAGGCTAAAATGGCATCATATTTGCGTTCTTTAACCATTTCTAGTGCACGAAGACCATCTGTTGCAACATCTACTTCGAAAAAATTGTTTTCTAAAACGGATAGACAATGCGTACGTGTAGGTGGCTCCTCATCAACAAGAAGAACAACACCGTGATCTTCAACATTAGCAGTATCTTCTTTCCAAATATTATTTACATCTTCATCATCAATGCTTGATTCGGCTAAGCTTTCCTCTTTCACTTCTTGTTTTGTATCTTTACGAATATACTCTTCAAGCCCCTCGAAACGATCCATTTTAGCATTACCTTTCGTTAACGCTCTTTGCCTACGGCGCTCCCTTAATTTATTTTTTGGATTCCTTAATGCTGTACTTTCCGCGCCACCCCATGGCATGCTTTGACTACGAGCCAATCGTTCCTGCTCAGCTGCTTGAGTTGATTTTTTTGTTATTCCTACTGGTGATGTTTCAATAGAGCCTCCCATTTCAACCGTTGCGACAGATGGTAAAAGTAAATTAGAAGGATTGTTTGGATTTATCATATCGTTTGGATCATGTTGTTTCTGAGCCATTTGTGGGCGTCGATTTGTATGTACACCAAATTTTAAATTTTCTGTATCGCCACCCATAGCATGTGCTTTTGCCCTTACATCAGCATCAAATTGAGATGACATGTCTTCTAATAATGGTACATTTGAAGATGCCATAAGACGCGCAGCTTTTGCTGCTCTGGCCTCATCCTCACGCATACGCAATAATTCACGCGCACGATCCAATGTACTATAAACAACGTAACAATGACTACACACCTTACAACTTTTATAAAAATTAGCTGCACCACCTTCTAATCCCATGTTTCTACGTTTCACTTCGTGTTCTTTAAAACGTTGTGCGTTTGTTTTTCTAGATACACCTGTTTCTATCTCTAAAAGATCATTTTCATCAATTCCCTCTTGATGTTGTATACCACGTTTTTCACGTCGAGCAAGAGCTATTGATTTAAAAGTCAAAGAAAATGAATCCCCAGTACGTCCATGTCCATGTTGATGCTTTAACATATCATCCAACGCTGTGGAGCTACCAAGTCTATCTGCTAATCTACTTCTTTCTGCGATGGAAAATAATTTTTCTGCACCTCCACCGGAACCACTTTTCTTTTCCTCGCCATATAGCGAATCTGGTTCTTCAATATGAAAGTCACAATAGTCTCCAGGACACCATTTTCTGTTCTCTCGTTTTGTCATTGCTTTTACATGAAAATGATCATTTTTTTTTCTACTATGTTTACTACTTATGGTTGATGCTTGGCCACTACGGGAGCTTTTACCAAACATATCTTGATGTTCCTCCTCTTCTAACAGACGCATAGCATCTCCTAATTGCATTTCTACCGTTTCTTGGTCGTCAAATGCATCTCTAGGTGGCGATCGCTCACGTTCATTTGCGATTTGAGCCCTATGTGCTCTTCGTAATCGCCGACGTTTCTCATGCTCTGCACGTGCTTTATCTTGTGCACTTTCTTCCCCTTTACGTGTTCTTGGCATTCCTTGTAATCCCTCCACTAAACGCAAATCAACTGCCTCCGCGCCAGAAGTAGTGACAATATTATTTGCCCATGTAAACCATACCCG
>JACLAC010008303.1_pt1 | contig 27016 bp, 17 predicted proteins | sample 8027881 | NCBI WGS metagenome assembly JACLAC01 (sample SAMN15725517, study PRJNA655200) | protist metagenome | isolation source: fluorescence activated cell sorting (FACS) single amplified genomes of... | place: Spain: Blaines Bay Microbial Observatory, Mediterranean Sea | collected 2016-01-19 | reverse complement strand
TTTAAGAAATTGTGAAACTGGTTCTTAAAACTGGATATTTTTTCTTGTTTTGAGACTTGCTTGCCCTTTTTAGCCCCATCACTAAAACCACCTTGTTCCTCTCTCATTAGAGTATGCAGATTTCTGTTCCCTATCGCCTCTGCCAATTGAGCCTTGTCGTAAGCCTTCCCCAAAAAGCCACAGACATGGACCTTTTTCTCTAACAACCTTTTAGCTAATTCCAAATCTCTTGTCACGGCAAAATCTGCCAAGTTAGCATTCTCTACCATGAAGTGATCAACAGCATCAAAGTCTGCGGTTGTAACAAGGTTCTCTATCCCCTTGCGACCTGATAAGGATTTAATCGGAGTATTAGAAACAAAGTTAATATCTAATTTAAAACTTTTGGCAATAGAAATGATCTCCTCCTTAAAAGGACAAGCATCGGCATCTACCCATACAACTGGTAAATCGCTCAATTTAAATTAAGCCTCAGGCTCTTTCTTTTTATCTTTTTCAGGATCTGGCCCATCTTCATCTATGATAAAGCCAAAAGACCATTTGTTTTCCTGTAACCAAATAAGAGCCTCCTGAACTTTTTCGGGCAAGCCAGGCAGAGATACCCTCCCCTGTTCTACTGAGTCCCGATTCATCGACATCTCAGGGCTTTTCAACAAAAGTCTGCCGCGGATCTTTTCAGGTTGGACAATATGAACCTGATTTAAACAGCCACAAATAGGACAGTCCGCAACTTTATCTTCGATGGACCCTTTCACATACAAAATGTTACCACATCCATCACACTCTATCATGATGTCTTCTGGACCATCAGGGGTAGGAAATAATTCGCTACTCAATCTTGAATTCCTTTTTTAGGCTTCGTCTTTCGAAGCGTTTATCTCATCCATTGTCTTCAAGATCTCTCGACCTCTCGACCCTTTAGGAGGGCCAACTATGCCACGCTCTTCCATTTGTTCTATTAATCTAGATGCTTTATTATAGCCAACTTTTAATTGCCTTTGAATATAGGAAGCCGAAGGGCGACCACTTTCTAAAACAACTTGAACTGCCTGTTCGTAAATTTCATCATCATTAGAAGCGTTATTATCAAATGAACTAGAGGCACTCGAGGCACCACTTTTTTTGTTTGAATTACCAGCCGTACGACTGACTGATGCATCGTCAATATAAACAGGTGAGCCCTGCTCTCTCCAGAAATCGACCATACTTTCAATCTCATCATCTTCAATCAGAACTCCTTGAGCTCTTGTAAGAGCAGATGTTCCAGGAGGCAAAAATAAAAGGTCACCTTTGCCCATTAACTTATCGGCACCATTTTGATCAAGAATAGTTCGGCTATCAATTTTAGCCGCAACTTGGAATGCAATTCTCGAAGGCATATTCGTTTTAATAAGCCCTGTAATCACATCCACGGATGGTCTTTGAGTTGCAAGCACAACATGAATACCCACCGCTCTACTTTTCTGAGCTAAACGGGTGATATACATTTCAATTTCTTTTGCACCCACCATCATCAAATCAGAAAATTCGTCCACGATAATCACAATATAAGGCATAGGCCATTCCATGGCCTCAAACTCACTATCGTCGTTAAGCATGTCCATAATTTTGTTTTTAGATAATTTATTAAATGAGGCGATATCTCTCACTCTTACTTTTGTTAACTGCGAGTAACGTTCATCCATGGTTCTACAGGCCCAATCTAGCACTCCCGCAGCTTCATTCATGTCGGTGATAACAGGTCTCATCAAGTGAGGGATGCCTGAATAACCACTCATCTCTACCATTTTAGGGTCGATCATCAATAACCTTACCGTTTCTGGTTTGTGATAAAGAATAAGTGAAATAATAATACTATTGATACAAACTGATTTACCTGAACCGGTTGTACCAGCGACTAAAAGGTGAGGCATTTTTGCCAAATCACTCACCAAAGGTACTCCGGCAACATCTTTACCTAAAATCAAAGGTAAAATTTGCTTCTCTCTAATTGCTTCATAACCAGGAGCATCCATGATAGAACGTAAGTTCACCATCTCTTTCTTAATATTGGGAATCTCAATTCCAATCGAATTACGGCCTGGAATAGGCGCCACAATCCTCACACTAGGAGCCCTTAAAGTTAGGGCAATATTATCCGCTAAGGCAGTTACCTTATTAACTCTGATTCCTTCCTCGATTGTCATTTCAAACTGCGTGATCGAAGGGCCTTTTTCCATCCCAATGACCTGACACTTAATCTTGAAGCGGCTAAACATCTCCTCCAGCTGACTAGCTCGCTGGCGCATCATTTCTTCGCTATCTGTTGAGACAGCAATTCTAGGTTTTAAATGCTCCGTACTCGGTAGCTCAAAATTTTCTTGAGGAGCTTTAGGGCTTTTATTAATGGGCTCTGGCTCAGCTTTGATGGTTATAGGGTCGTCCTCATAGTCATCCTCAAAATCAGGCTCTTCAACAACCTTCTTCTTTGGTTTCTTTTGTGGACGAACATCCGGGTCATGAAATTCTTCTGCCATTGGCTCAGGCTGAACTTTAATTTTGGGCATGGGCGCTGGGGGCAGCTCTTCCTCTTCTAGCTCAGGCTTTTCGTCCATATCACCATTTTCAAACCTTCTAAATTCAGGCATTTTTGCCATACTAATAGAGTCGAAAAATGGTTTGGGATCCAGTAAATATATACCAAATCCAAATAACATCGCAATAACAAGCCAAGTCCCGCCATCACCAACTAACTGGAGAGAATTAGTCGAAATATAATGACCAAACGTTCCGCCATAACTCAATGACCAAGCTGGAGTTTCTGGTAAGAGAATAGCCAAAACTAAGGATGTTGTGATATAAAGTAAAGCATGCCCTAGCAGCAAGTTCAACCAAGGGTTCATTTCCAGTTTCAAAGCTCGATAAGCACCCACCATCAAAGCTAAAGGAAAAACCCAAAAAGCTTCACCAAAAACATAAAGTTGATAATGCACCAGATAGGCCCCCAGTACCCCACCCAAATTCATTGCAGGGCGTTGAGCTGGATATGAAAAAAAACTGATATCTCTTAAATCAAATGAACAGCGAGAGATGATGGCAAATACAGCGAGGATCATCAAGACCATCGCTATGGTTTTGCGCCCTGAACTAGGCGTCATACTCTCGTTATCTGGGTTCATTTACCGAGCGTTAAAGCTCTAAACTTCTCCAAAAGTTCTAACGTAATTGAACCTGGTTTACCTTCACCAATAACACGTCCATCCACTTTCGTCACTGAAATAATTTCAGCAGCTGTTCCTGTTAAAAAACATTCATCTGATGTATAGACATCATAACGACTAAGGTTCTTTTCTATAATGGTATAACCCGACTCTTTCACTAAATCCATCACTGTTTCTCTTGTGATTCCAAGCAAAATACCAGCTTCTTCAGGAGGAGTAAAAATAACAGAGTTTTTAATGAGAAAAATATTATCACCTGTCGCTTCAGCTAAAAAACCCTGAGAGTTCAACATGAGAGTCTCCTGAACTCCATGCTCTAACCCTTCCATTTTAGCCATGATATTATTTAAATAATTTAAGCTTTTAATCTTTGGGTTCAAAGCCTCTGGTGCGATACGTGGCGTAGCGCCTGTAATAACCGCCATGCCCTCATCGTATAACTCTTTGGGGTATAATTTAATCTTCCCTGAAATAATGACCAAACCTGGCTTTGCACATAGATAAGGGTTCAGACCTAAGTCACCTTCTCCACGAGAAATAATCACACGTAGATAAGCATCTTCTAAATCATTTTGTTTTAATGATTCATAACATAAATCGCACAATTCTTGGTGAGACCATTCAACTTTTAAGTCAATCGCTTTAGCCGAATCCAACAAGCGATCAATGTGCCCATCTAGTTTAAAAATACGACCATTGTAGGCTCTAATACCTTCAAAAACACCGTCACCATAAAGAAAACCATGATCAAATACGGAAACTTTAGCCTCTTCTTTAGGAAGAAACTTTCCATTAACGTAAACTATCATTCATATCTCCTTTTAGGTTGTGGCCAAATTGCCAATATGTTAAGTTTTGTCAGGATAAAACATATTGTTACACGTCGAGCTCCTCCTGAATATTTGAGTAACTCTCCCAATATTCACTTCATCTATTAAGGAAATAACCCAAAAAATGAAGACTGATTCATGTTATCCAATAACTAAGGCTTTATTAAGCCACCAGAATAAGCATCTAAAATGTAAATTTTATCGGGATTCGCTCTAAAATCACCACCTTCTGTTCTTCTGTCTGGCGTAAAAGAGTCTTGCCAAGCAACATACTCCACATGTCCATCCATATTAGCATGATTCATCCCCAAACTATGCCAACCAGCCACTCTATCAGTCCAGCCTCCCCAGCCTCCAGGGCTAAAAGAGCCAATATTAAATTGCCTCCAATCGTTTTCTTCTAAAAAAACCATCGTTTTCGATGGGTCAGGAGAATCTGTGGGTTTCAGAAAAAAGGGAATGCCAAAGTCAGTCGTTCTATTCCTATAAAACATGGAATAATAGTTATTGATGATCGTCGTAATAGAATAACTTCTTATGTGTTCAAACGTCGAATTATCTGCAGGGCATAAATAGGTTTCTTCTGATAAAATATAATTCCACAACGAGCCTTCCCTTAAGTGCTTTGGCTCATTCCACGCACCAACCCACCCTGTATAGTCCCTGTTTTTTCCTGTATCTGAATGAGGAAAAACCTCGTGGTCTGACTGGTAAACACTAAAGGCCGCCACTAAATTTCTTTGGTTATTCATGCACTGAATACGCTCAGCATTCGCCAACATACCTTGCATAGATGGTTGTAACAATGAAATTAAGCTTGCTAAAATAGCAAATACGATCAAAAGCTCGATCAATGAAAACTTAAATTTCTTATTCATCAACATATCATAAATTCGTGCTTCAATAGACAAAGACTATTTATTAGCTGTCAAAGGAACTTATTTGTATATTCAGATCAAACCCTACGGTTTTACGGTACCACCATGATAAGCATCTAATAGTGAAGCCATATCTGGATTATTCCTAAAATTACCCCTTTCTACAAACCTTGTTATAGTCAAAGGGTCTTCCCATTTCGTATAATCGGCATGGCCATCCATATAACCAATATTCATGCCATAATCATGCCATGTCGCTATGTTGTCCCCCCAGATGGTCCACCAACCTACCCAATAAGATCCCATATTAAACCATCTAGGGTCATTCTCTTCAACAAAAATCATTGTTTTAGAAGGCGAAGGTGATTTTATGGATTGGTTCCAATAATTACTGGGGTTGCCTCCAACTCTAGGAACTCGACCTGTTTTTCCACTAACAGAATAACTCCTAATATGGTTATTTACAGAATTATCTGAAGGACACAAATACGAACTTTCCAATTGAACATAGTCCCATACAGCTCCACTTCTTATATGACTTGGGTTATTTCCTCCTGAAACCCAACCCGTCGATCTAACCCCTTCAAAAACACGATTTTCAGTATCTGCATAAGGGTAAACTAAATTGTCATTTTCATAAAGACTAAAGCCACTCAACAAATGCTTTAAGTTCGTATTGCATTGAATCCGATTCGCATTACTGATGACGCGATCCATAGAAGGTTGCAATAAAGAGGCAAGAATCACCAAGATAGCGATCACTATCATCAGCTCTATTAATGAAAAACCTAACCTCTTCATGAATGAATTATAGGTTTTACTTCTAACAAATAAAGAAATAAAATACAAAAATAAAATGCATTGAGTCCACTTCTCTACGAACTTTAATTTTTGACTTTTCCGAGATGCTTTAATCCTTATATTTATTACTGGAAACACCTAATTAACCCTTGAAATTCAGATCTTTACCCTTAACCTAATCTTAATCTCTTTTTTGAAGACTTTGAAACTTATGCTCAACATGAATAGATGGAACAAACTAAGCAAAACCAGCTTATTAGCTTCTTGCCTACTATTATCTGGAACGACTCAACTTTTTTCAGCTTCAGCGGCAAAAGGCCCTGGTGATGTAGCTTATAAAATTTTCCAAGAGAAATGTTTTAAATGTCATGCTGGCGAAAAAGAAAAAGGCGATTACCGCTTAGACAACAAGGCGATTGCCCTAGAAGGTGGTGAAAGTGGTGAAAAAGCCATTGTTCCAGGCAACCCTAAGGCCAGTTACATCATGACACTTATCACTCTACCTCACGATGATGATGACATCATGCCACCTGAAGGCAAAGGCGAGATGAGCAAAGCAGAAATAAAAACAATTGAAGATTGGATTGCCGGTGGCGCCCCCATGCCAAAAGTTATGCCAAAACCTTTAGAGGCCAAAAAAGCAGCTCCAAAAGCAGTTGCTCTTAGCCCTGAAAAAGCCAAGGTTCGCAACGCAGCTATCGCCGCGCTAAAGAAAGCTGAAGTTTATGTCGCTCCTATCGCAATGGGAATGCACGAGCTCAGAGTCAATATGGCTCACGGTATTAATAAAACTCAAGATAAAGATTTAGCTTTATTAAAACCACTTGCTCCCTACATCACGGAACTTAATTTAGCTCGCAGTAAAGTCACGAATGCCGGCATAGCAACTATTAGTACTTTAAAAAAGCTCGAAGTTTTAGACTTAAGCAGTACAGCTGTTAATGACGGAGCCATCGATGGCTTAAGCAAACTACCTAGCTTACAACGTTTAAACTTACACCATACTCAAGTGAGTGATGCAAGCATCCAAAAGTTAAGTGCTCTTAAAAACCTAAAGAAACTTTATCTATGGAATAGTAAAGTAACGATGGCAGCAGCTAAAAAATTACACGCAGCCAATAAAAATTTAGTCATCAACTTAGGTGCCGAAGAAGTTAAAACTCAAATGGCTAAAAAAGTCATGCCTGCTGTTCATAAGCCAGCTGCGAAACAAGCTTCTACTGGTGCTGTTAACTACAAAAAAGACATCTGGCCGATCATTGAGGAAAGCTGTCTAAAATGCCACAAAGCTCCTTACAAAGACGAAAAAGGTCGCATGAAGAAACCTAAAGCAGGTTTAAGACTCGATACTCCTGAAATGATCATGAAAGGTAGCGAAGATGGAAAAGTTATCGTTCCTGGCAAGCCAGAAGACAGTAGCTTTTACACCTTAGTGGCTCTTGATCCAGACCATGACGACATTATGCCACCAAAAGGCGACCCACTTACAAAAGCGCAAATTGAATTGATCAAAAAATGGATTTCTTCAGGTGCTAAATTCTAAGTAAGTTTATCTAAATTTACCGCAAACTCGCTCAGTTTAAAATTTAAACTGAGCGAGTTTTTTATTGGACTATTTTATTTCGGTAAAGAAAGAACTGAATCAAAATCAAACTGACAAATATACAGCCAGGTATATTCGCACCTATCAAGTTAAAGTCCTCTTTCAGATAGCCGTACATAGACCATAACATAAAACACAAGAACTGCATTAAAAAGGTTATCACCGATAAGCCAGAAGTACTCTTGGCCTTATAGTTCTTTATCACCTGAGCCATCATACCGAAACTCGCAAAAAGCACGGTTACGATAAACGCAATTCGACCAACCAGCTCTGTAAGATCCATGCTCTCAAAGACAACAATATAAGGTTTAGAGAGAATAGATCTATAAAAGATACAGCTACATCAACTGATCATCTCTTTCATAACATGACCGTGAACATCTGTTAAACGGTAGCGCCTTCCTTGAAATTTATAAGTCAATTTTTCGTGATCTATTCCAAGCAAATGTAATAGCGTAGCATGAAAGTCATGAACATGCATTTTAGGTGAACCGGCTCTAATATTATAACTAAAGTCATCGGTCTCTCCCAAACTCATTCCTCCTTTCACCCCTCCTCCTGCAAACCACACAGAATGACAAAGTGGGTGATGGTCACGACCAAAGTTATTACCTCTTAATTTACCTTGGCAATACGAAGTTCTGCCAAACTCACCACCCCATATAACGAGAGTGTATTCTAACATACCGCGTTGTTTCAAATCCATCACTAAAGCAGCTGAAGCTTGATCTGTTTCTTTACATTGTTTTTTTATGCCTCCAGGTATCCCCCCATGGTGATCCCAACCTTTATGATATAACTGAGTAAAGCTCACCCCTCTCTCAGCTAAACGTCGAGCCAACAAACAATTGTAAGCATAAGTTCCTGGAGTTCTCGAGTCCTCCCCATACATTTCATAAATATAGTCAGGCTCCCCTTCCACACCTACAGCTTCTGGAATAGTCTGTTGCATTCTATAAGCCATTTCATACTGTTTTATACGAGTTAAAGCAGCTGGGTCATGCTCTTTCTCAAAAGTATGCGAACGTAATTGATTCATATGGTCTAAGACAGAACGCCTCGCTTTTAAATCAACCCCTTTGGGATTATTTAAATATAAAACAGGGGACTCTTCAGCACGAAAGTTAATACCTTGGTACTGTGAGGGCAAAAACCCATTGCCCCACAATCTGGCAAATAATGGCTGACCACCTTTCCCCTTTGTTTGCAAGACAACAAATGGAGGCATGTTAGAGTTTTCTACATTTAACCCATATTGTAACCAAGCTCCTATAGAAGGGCGACCCGCTATTTGAGAGCCTGTTTGCATAAAGGTATTTGCCGGACCATGATTAATGGCTTCCGTATACATCGTTTTAACCACACAGATGTCATCCACGATCTTAGAGGTGTAAGGCAATGCATCACTCACCCATGTTCCCGCTTGTCCATATTGTTTATAAGCATAGGCACTCTTTACCACAGGAATAGACGATTGGCTTCCTGACATACCCGTCAAACGCTGTCCTTGCCTTACCGAGTCAGGCAATTCTTGACCATGCATTTTTTCTAAATAGGGTTTATAATCAAACGTTTCGATCTGTGATGGACCGCCACTTTGATATAAATAAATCACCCGCTTTGCAGTAGCATGGTGATCTGTTATTTTTTTAGGAGAGTTCTCACCAGCATAAGATGGGATCGCACTTGCCGCCAAAGAAAGAGCGGCATTTGATAGAATTGTTTTTCTCTTCATCTTAAAACCTTAACGAATAGTTATTGTATCGTCTAAATTCATGACCATATTACTTATAATTGACCATGCTGCCCAAGAACGGCTCTCTTTGATCGTAGGGAATTTTTTCTTATTCACAAAAGCTGCTAAACGAGGCTCGTTTTCTTTAAAAAGGTTTAACTGGTCTTGGTAAGCTCCCCACAAAACCTCCGACTCTTTTTCATCCGGCACTCTACCCGTTAATGTTGAAAATAGTTCCTTCATGACTTGTTTTTCATCTTTATACTTTTTCACTAAATTTTCAGCTAACTTTTTAGAAGCGTCAACATATAACTCGCGATTCAATAAAACCAAAGCCTGCAGAGGAGTCGAAGTGGTTTCTCTTTTTACGGTACACAATTGTCTTGTTGGTGCATCAAAAATCATCATAGATGGTGGAGGGGAATTTCTCTTCCACTGCAAGTACAAAGCTCTTCTTTTTGATGTCTCAGCATTTTCACTACCTCCACCTATTCTCGAACTCAATTGACCGGAAACAAACAAAGCTTGATCGCGAATCATTTCTGCACTTAAGCGACGACGAGGCCCAAAAGAATAATATAGATTACTAGGATCTAAAGCTAATTTTTCAGCACTGGCATAACTCGCCTGTTTAAAGGCATGAGATGTCACCATCCATTTCAACATATGCTTTATATCCCATCCAGAGTTCATAAATTCGACAGATAACCAATCTAAAAGTTTAGGATGTGTTGGCAAAGTTCCTTGATTGCCAAAGTCATCGAGAGTACTCACGATTCCCTGATTAAAAACAATGGACCATATCCTATTAATCACCACTCTCGAAGTCAATGGGTTTTTACGATCCGTTAACCACTTAGCCAAGCCCAACCTATTCTGAGCGTAACTATTCGTATATGGCAAAACTGCCTGAGGGCCTGCAGGATAAACTTGCTGATCAGGGTCAGGGTCGCTATATAGCCCGCGTTTTAAGACATAAGTTTTACGGGTCTCTTCTAGTTCTTTCATGACCATGATTTCTTTTTCTTGATCTAAAAGAGTATTAAATTTTATTCTCAATTCTTTTAGCTCTTCTTTCTTAGCTATATATTGCTTATTCACTCTACTCAAATAAACGTCTTTCTCTATTCCCTCAAACTTTGTTTCCTTCACTAAAGCCTTTACTTCAGATGAAAATAATTCTTTATCATAAACATAAAACTCATCCACTTGACCATTTTTTAAGCCACGATCTCTGAACCTAGCGCCAATGATCACTGGCATACCTTTTTTATCATTTCTATTATAGTAAATTTTGCGAGTTAAGTGGTCCTTTATGACTTCCACCTCTTGCTCCGCTCCATTCACAAAAATCTTTAAACCGGAGGCTTTAGATGAGCCGTCATAAGTTACGGTGACATTTTCCCAAGAATGAAGTGGAAAAACTGATTTAGACTTAACTCTAATAGCATTCCCTGGCCAAAAATTGATTAAAGCCCATGATAACTTACCACCTTCTATCAGTAATTCATAGCCACGACTTGCGGCATCCGACCATGCTCGAGACCTATGAAAGACCACAGCGCGGTCATAACTTTGCTCGACCCTTAAGTTTAATTTTACTGAGAATGGTTTAGCTCTGTCATAAGGCCCAACGGTTCCCAATTTAATTTCATCATCGCCCGATAACTGAATCCCCTTCCCTTTAGCTCCTTCGACTAGTTTTGCCGCACCCTTAGCATGATAGTTATCAGAGATAGTATTTTTAAAACCACCTTTCAAATCATCAAAAGAGTAGTAAGCCAAAGCTTCAGGTAAGGCAACAGAAGCTTTACTAGAAATAAATTGTTGATACTCTTTATCAAGTGTTGATTCAAGCAGATTCAACTCATCTGCTTTTGTTTGAAAGGAAGCGCTCAAAACCTTCTTCTGAGCCACCTGTGCGTCAGTCCCCAAGCTCAGTGCAGGCGTTGGAGCAGAAGGAGTAAAGAAAGAGTACAAACCCGATTCGTCTATGTTGTTAAAGAATGAAAAGAATCGATAATAATCTTTCGCTGATATATCATCATACTTATGGTCATGACATCTAGCACATTCAAACGTAAGACCGAGCATCACCGTTCCTGCAGTATGTGTTCTATCTGCGACATACTCAACTCGAAACTCTTCATCGACACTCCCTCCTTCAGACTTTTGTTGATGATGTCGATTAAATGCGGTGGCCAAAATGGAGTCTCTCGTGGGGTTTTCGATTAAATCTCCAGCTAATTGCCAAGTGATAAACTTATCATAACCCATATTATGGTTAAAGGCTTGAATCACCCAATCTCTCCAAGCGGTCATATCTCTAGTGCGATCAACTTGAAAACCATAGCTATCTGCAAAACGTGAATTATCCATCCAATGTACCGCTAAATTTTCTGCACAACTCTCAGACTTTAATAACTTGTCCACAAGTTTTGCATAAGCTTTCTCAGAAGGATCTTTTAAAAACTCTTCCTTTAAGTCTGCCTTTAAGGGCAAGCCCGTTAAAATCAAACTGGCACGTCTTGCTAAGACAGCCGGATCGGCCAACTCATTCTGTTTTAAACCTTTAGGTAATTTGTTTAAAATAAATGCATCAATCGCATTTGTTGAACTATTATTTTTAACTTTAGGCACATCTATTTTTTTAGGCAAGGAGATATAAGCCCAATGCTTTTCATACTTGGCTCCCTGCTCGACCCACCTTTTCAGTAAATCTTTTTCTTTGTTCGTTAAAGTTAAATTTGATTCTGGTGGTGGCATCACTTCATCTGGATCTTTAGATAAAATACGACTCCATGCTTCACTATTCTTCAAATCATGTGGTTTAAAAACCTTATGAGCTGTCTTTGCTTTATCTAACCTGAGGTCTCCTTTTTGATTTTCTGCATCAGGTCCATGACAAAAATAACACTTATCAGAAAGAATGGGCTTAATTTCAAAGTTAAAATTAACCTCCTCACTAAAAGCAAACGTGAAAGAGGCTATGAAAATAAATATAAATCGAAATAACATAAAAATCCTATTATTCAGGTTTACCTTGGCGGTATAGATGATAAATCTCTTCTGAACTTAATGCACTGCTAAATAAAATAAACTCATCCATTCTTCCATTTAAACTTCTAATAGAATGGTTTCCATCATGATTTGTATTCCAGTTTCCTAATTCAACATTTTGAATTTTTGTTTTAAATGTTTCCTCAAACTTTCTGTCATGCACTAATTTGCCATTTAAATAATGAGCTATTTTTAAGTTCTCTTGATCAATCACGGTAGTAATAAACAACCATTGCCCAACATGTTCAGGTGTAATAACAGAAGGTGAAAAAGTATTCCCGACACCTGGCTGACTCACTCCCAATATAATTTCTCCTATATCACTTAACTGCCAGTGAATTTCTCCTCTGTCATAACCATCTGTTAAAAAAAGTGAACTCAACCAACGATCAAAACTATCTATTTTCACCCAAGTTGACAAAGTAAGAGAGTCGTGCTCTCCTTCTATATTTAAACGAACTCGGTCAGATATACTTTTATAATCCAAAGCTCCCTTGCCCTGCCAGCGACCTTCTGACCATTGGCAACCAACTATGGCACCATTTAATTGATTATGTTTATGTTTACTTTTATTATCTAAAGTTCTCGACCAAGAATTTTTAGCTTCAAAGTCGTAAAATAAAACGACATCATCTCTCAACATCATTTCATCAGCGTAATCTCTCCATTCAGATAAATGCTGATTCCCTTTCTCGTGATAAAGTGATTGAATGTTTCTAAAACTAGTTGTTTTTAAAGAAACGGGAGCCATTTCTAATTGACCTGCCACTGTTGCTGCTGCCTGCCCTGTCTTTAATGACTTCATTAAAACAGCTTTTTTATTATGAAGTTCAATCTCTCCTTGATGAACTAAAAATTCTGAATGACCAGAACTTTGGTCTACACTTAATGAAAATTCGGTCCCTAAATCGACGACGTCATACTCAGCTGTTTTTATCGTAAAGCCTATCGCTTGTGGTGGAACCTTGGATCTAATTTGACCATAGTGACATATCACATTCATTGGATCAATCACATCAATTTTTAGGGGCCCTTCTAAAATAAGAGAAACTCCACTATACAACTCAAGCTGTAGTAAACCTTTAGACATTTCTAAAAGTCCAGGCTTGAGAGTCATCCCTTTATTTACATCAGATTTTATTTGATCGAAGCCAATCACTTTCGTAATAATCGCCACACCATCATGACTTAGCTCATCTGCCATTTGTAAGCTTAGCATATTTAATTCATTTGTCTTATTTTTTTGCCCCATAAAAAAGGCTAGCCACATAACAAGCCCTACTGAAACTAATAAAACAGCTGCTCTAGTCCAAATATAATTTTTCCTTACCTCAACCTTCTCCTCTTCTTCCTCCGTTGTCGTTTCTTTAAGAGCAGCGTCTAAATTCATGTAACTTATGTAGTAAGCTCTTTTTGCAGAGTCTTCTAACATAGCTTTTTCTAAAGCGGCAAAACCTTCTGAAGAAAGTTCTCCATTGCAATACTTATCGAGAGAATCTTTAAACTCATCTAAGGTCATGGTGACACCATCTCTTTTTCTATGCAATCTAAAAGCAGCTCTCTCAATCTTCGCAATATTTTATATAAGGCTGTCGCCGTTTTACCTAATGATTCGGCAGCTTCTTTAATAGATTTATCACTATTATAAACAAAAGTTAATATTTTACGCTGCTGATCCTTTAGTTTTGTCATACAAACTTTTAGAGCTTCGCGTTCTCCAGATAGTCTTTCTTCTTGTTCTAATGATTCATCAGCAATGAGTTCTAATAATTCTTCTGAAAAAACATGCTTATCACGAGCTTTTTTCCTTTTATAAGTCAAAACTTCATAACGAGCGATCACACAAGCCCAAGCTGTAAAGTTTGTACCAGCCTCATAACTGTCGTATTTTTTCCACAAAACCACGGTTGTCTCCTGCAAAACCTCATCGACATCAGCCCAGCTTGGGAGTAATTTTCTCAAAAAAGCACGGATATCTGGCACAGCCATCCCGTAAAGCTTCATGAATTCAAAGTTGTTATTTTCAAGGTCCATATGGACTTTTTCTCCTTTTCAAAATAACTACTACCTGATTTTACCTAATTGCCCAAAAAAATTAGTTTTATTTTACTTTTTTTTTATTTTTTGGGCAATTTCAATATTTAGGGTAGTAGTACCACAACTGATATATTAAAACATTTTAAAATGAATAGAAATACGCTCATCAAAAGTGCTGGACTCTTAAGCTTATCTGCCCTTCAATATAAAGCTTTTGGTCATAGCTCTGATAAACCTCATTCCGACCAGCCTATCGTAGAATTTGACGGTATTTTAGGTCAAGGCGATCATAAATACCGCCTTGTTCAAAATTGGGCAAAGCCCAATGGCAAGCACATCAATATCCACAACTGCCATGCTATGGTTCAAACAAAAGATGGCAATTTACAAGCTTTATGCGATGGCATTGAACACAACTTCATCACCTTTAATCCAAAGGGTGAATGCATTGGGCAATGGGGAACTGAGTATCCAGGAGCTCATGGCGTAGAACTTTTTGAAGAAAATGGTGAAGAACATTACATTGTGGTAGATGGAGGCTGGGCTATTCGAAGTGTAGAAAATAGACCTAAAAAAGAACAGGGGAAAGTTGTAAAAATTAAGAAAGATGGCTCACTTGTCTTCGCTTTTGGACACCCACTAACCATAGGCGAGTACACTCCAGAAATGCGTTTTCAGCCTTGCGACGCAGCTGTTGGTCCCAATCGAGATATTTATATATCAGATGGCTATGGCTCTCAATTTATCCTCCAATACAATAAATACGGACAATTCAAAAGAAAATTTGGTGGAAGAGGAAAACTAGATTCGCATTTAAGTGGCGCACATGGCATTTCGATTGATACTCGAGATAAAAACTTCCCCAAAATCATCGCTAGTTCTCGTAGCCAAAACATCTTAAAGTTTTTTGATCTAGATGGAAAGTACTTATATAAAGTAGAGGTCCCCGGTGCCTATTTAGGCCAAGCTGTCGTTCAAGGCGATTATTTATACTCAGGTGTATGTTGGAGTAAAGATAAGAAAACAGGAAAACGAAATAGTAATTCTGGTTTTGTCACAATTTTAGATGGCGACAATAAAGTCGTTTCTAACCTTGGTGGTTCAGCTCCTATCTATAAAAATGGAAAATTACAGCCCATTTACCAAACTGAAAAAGTATTTAATCATGTTCACGATGTTTGTGTTGATAAACAAGGCAATATCTATGCTCTACAATGGAATGCCAAAGGGGCTCTTCCATTCAAACTAGAAAAAGTTCACTCTTAATAAAGGAATAGCCTTATGAAGAATATTTTAATATTGGGACTCTTAGCCCTAACGAACTTTGCTTTTCAAATTCATGCATCCAACTCCAAACCCAATATCATTTTTATTCTAGCAGATGATTTAGGTTTCGGTGACATTCAAGCTAATAACCCAGCTTCCAAACTATCCACCCCTCATTTAAACCAAATGGTGAAAGATGGCATGACTTTCACCGATGCTCACAGTAACTCTGCCGTCTGCACCCCAACAAGGTATGGCATACTCACAGGCAGGTATTGCTGGAGAACCAGTTTAAAAAAAGGTGTCCTAAATGGGTTTGGACCTGCCCTTATGGACCCCGATAGAAAAACAGTAGCTGACCTATTACAGCAAAACGGCTATCAAACAGCTTGCATAGGGAAATGGCATTTAGGTTTAGATATGGCAAAAAAATCTGATAAAAAGAATGACATCGATTACAGCAAAGAAGTTAAAAACACTCCTCTAGCCTATGGTTTTGACGTCAGTTTTATCTTGCCAGGTTCTTTAAATATGGCTCCCTATACTTATGTCGATGGAAACCAATTCACCGAAGCGGCCACTCTAAACCAACCCAGAACCCCTTTTAATATATCTATCATCAGTGGTGGTCCCAAAGCACCTAGTTTTGATTTCGAGTCAGTGACCGATCTCTTTACTGAAAAAGCAGAAAACTTTATGGATGAGGCCACTAAAAATGATCGTCCCTTCTTTTTATACCTTCCCCTTACCTCACCCCACAAGCCTGTCATCCCAAATAAGCACTTTAAAGGAAAATCAGAATATGGGATTTATGGAGACTTTATTTTACAAACCGACGACATCGTCGGCCGCATCAATAAGAAGCTCAAAGACTTAAATATAAAAGAAAATACGCTACTTATCTTAACAAGTGATAACGGGTCTTTTATGCATCGTATACCAGAACATAAAGCAGACCATATTGAAGATTTCAAAACAGTCGGTTATCATGTAAAAAACCATCAGCCTAACCATATTTACCGAGGAACTAAAGCTGATATTTATGAAGCAGGCCATAGAGTTCCCTTTTTAGCACAGTGGGCTAAGACGATTCAACCTAACACAAAAAGTTCAAAAACGATTTGTTTAACCGACTTTTACGCAACCTGTGAAGATATTCTTTCGATCGAAAGAAAAGGAACAGAAGCTGAAGATAGTTTTTCTTTTCTCACTTTATTAAAAAGAGCTTCTGGATCATTTTCTAGACCTCCAGTTATCCATCATTCTATTAATGGAAGTTTTGCCATTCGAGATGAAGAATGGAAACTCATTTGTACGTCAGGTTCTGGAGGCAGAGAGCAACCAAAAGGCCAACCTTGGGATGGGCATCAACTGTACAATCTAGCAAAAGACCCTTCTGAAAAACAAAACTTAATTTCACAACATCCCGAAAAGGTTAAAGAATTAGAGGCCAAATTAAAAAAAATCATGAAAAAGTAATTTTTTTTGGGCAATTCAGTAAAAAGCGGTAGTAGTTATTTAAAGCAATAATTATTACCGTTTTTTTTATTATTTTAAGAGAAAAGTTTTATGCTTAAATTATTGATTCATTTCTTTTTAGGTTTATTCATCTCAATTTTTTCAGTTCAAGCTGAAAAAAAACTGACTCATCAAGAGAAACAGTTCTTTGAATCAAAAATTCGCCCCATCTTTGCTGAACATTGCTACAAATGCCACTCTAAAGATTCAGAGAAACTAAAAGGCAACTTACTTTTAGATAGCCAAGCTGGCTGGCAAACAGGAGGGACTAACGGAGCAGTGATCACGCCATTCCAACCTGAAGATAGTCGCCTCATGGAAGCCGTGCAATATAACAACAAGCACCTTCAAATGCCACCTAAAGAAAAGCTACCTCAAAAGAAAATAGCTCTTTTAATACAATGGATCAAAATGGGAGCGCCAGACCCAAGAACCGGAGACATAGACTTTGTAAAAAACAGAAGCAGAATCGATATTTTAAAATCTCAAAAAAACTATTGGGCCTTTAAACCTTTAAAACAAACTCAACTTCCAAAAGTTAAGAACACCTCATGGAGCCAAAAACCCATAGATAAATTTATTTTAGAAAAACTTGAAAAAGCTGGAATAAGCCCCAACTCAAAATTAAGCAAACAAAAACTCATCCGTCGTTTATATTTTGATATTATTGGCCTCCCCCCCACTCCAGAAAAAATTGAAGAATATTTAAACAATAAATCTCCTAAAGCGACAGAAGAACTTATCGATGAACTCCTGAACAATCAACACTATGGTGAACGTTGGGCGAGGCACTGGATGGATGTTGCGCGCTTTGCAGAAAGCTTTGGCTTTGAACAAGATTATAACAGACCTTATGCCTATTTTTACAGAGACTTCCTTATTAAAGCCTTCAATGATGACATGCCCTACAACCAGTTTGTACAATGGCAAATTGCAGGGGATGAAATAGCACCACAAGAACCAATGGCAAATATGGCAACGGGGTTTCTTGCCGCAGGTGTTTTTCCAACCCAATTAACAGAAGCTGAATTTGAGACAGCACGCTATGATGAACTAGACGATGTTATCGGCACTGTAGGCACAACCTTTTTAGGCTTAACAGTGAGTTGCGCTCGTTGCCATAACCACAAGTACGATCCCATCCCACAATCCGACTACTACAGAATGGCAGCGACATTTGCAACAAGTATTCGAGCTATCGATCACATTAAGTTTCCAAAAGACTCACCTTTTTTAGAGAATGCTAAAAAGTTAGCTCAAAAAGCTGCGACTGATTTTGAAAACTATGGTGAGAAACAACTAGAAAAAGCTTTCTTAGGTTATCAAAAAAAGAACCTTAAAAAAGTAGATAAACTTAAACTATCCGATCCATTAAAAGAACTTTTCAAAAAAACATATAGCACCTTAAATGCAAGTGAAAAACAAGAGTTAATCACTTGGTATAAAACAATCGATAGAAAATACAAAAGCTTAAAAGAAGAGCTAGAATTAACAGAAAAAAATAGCCAACAGTCCAAAGCCAGAGTCATGGTTATGACAGAAGGCTTAAAAAATATACCACACCATGCAGATGGTCGAGGTTACCCACATTTTTACAAAGATGTCTATCACCTTAAAAGAGGTAGCCCTAGTAATAAAGAAGAAATTGCAAAACCAGGCTTCTTGCAAGTCGCCACACATTCAAGTAAAACAGAAAAGGACTGGATGACAACTCCACCCAAAGACTGGAGAACCAGTTATCGTCGACGAGCGATGGCAGAATGGATGACAGACGAAAAGCATGGAGCTGGTCAACTAGTTGCTCGAGTCATGGTCAACCGTCTTTGGCAGCATCATTTTGGCCAAGGCATTGTTAAAACCCCCAACGATTTTGGAAGACAGGGTGAAAAACCTCTTCACCCAGAACTACTAGATTATTTAGCATCAAAATTGATCCAAAATAATTGGAGCTTAAAAAGCATTCACCGTTTAATTTTAAATAGCAAAACTTATCAAGTTGACTCACAACATCATGATCAAAAGCAATCCGTTGACCCAGACAATCATTTGTTCTGGAAACAACCTCTAAAACGCTTAGAAGCAGAAATCATAAGAGATAGTATGTTAGCTATCACTAAATCCTTAGACCCCAGGCTTTATGGCCCAGGGTCGATGAATGCTAATAATAAAAGAAGAAGTGTTTATTTTTTTCTTAAACGAAGCCAGCTCATTCCCATGATGCGACTTTTTGACATGCCCTCCCCTCTATCTGGACAAGGTCAAAGACAAGTCACGACCATTGCTCCTCAAGCACTTTTGTTTATTAATAATGAACAAGTGAATCAGTATTCTGAACTATTGGCTAAACGTTTAAACACTCCTAACAGTAGTGATTTAGATATCATTCAAAACGGCTACAAAATAACATTAGGCCGTTCACCAAATACACATGAAACAAAAAGTTCCTTAGCTTTTTTAAGTCAGAGCAATAACCGAAACCAAGCCATTTCTAGTTTCGCTAAAACACTCATGAGTCTCAACGAATTTATTTATATTGAATAGGTCTATCATGAATCATACAGATAAAAACAATTTAATAAAACAAAACTTTCACTCCAGACTTGATCTCCTCAAGCAAGCTGGCTGTGGCTTTGGCTCCCTCGCTTTAGCTGGCATGATGTCACCTAAAAACCTTCTAGCGTCAGACCTAAACCCTCTCGCCCCTAAGACTCCAGCCTTACCAGCAAAAGCCAAGTCCGTTATTTGGTTGTTTATGAATGGTGGGCAAAGCCATGTTGATACATGGGATTACAAGCCTGAATTAGCAAAAAAAGATGGCCAAGAACTTAAAGGTTTTGATAAAAAAACAGGTTTCTTTGCTAATCAAGCTGGACCCCTCATGAAGTCTCCATGGGAGTTCAAGCAATATGGTCAAAGTGGTAAGTGGGTGTCAGACCTATTCCCACACCTTTCAAAGCAAGTGGATAAAATGTCTTTTGTTCATTCTTGTTATGGAAAATCAAATAATCATTCCCCCGCTCTCTTTATGATGGCCACAGGCTCGACACAAATGGGCTTTCCCTGTGTTGGTTCTTGGGTCACTTATGGTTTAGGCAGCGCCAATCAAAACTTACCGGGATTTGTCGTTATGGCTGACCCACTTGATAGAGGCTTACCAAAAGGCCATGCAGCAAACTGGGGAGCTGGCTTTTTGCCAGGAGCCTATCAGGGCACCTATTTAAAACCTAAAGGTCTTCCGATTGATAACCTAAACAAACTCAAACACCTTTCAGCAAAGGGGCAAAGAGACTATCTTGACCTCGTTAGTGAACTCAATCACCATCATGCCGTCCATCACCCCAAAGAAGCTGATTTAGCTGCACGCATTGAAAGCTTTGAACTAGCCTACCGTATGCAAAATAGCGCACCCGAAGCCATGGATGTAAACTCCGAACCTGAACATATCAAGAAACTATATGGTATTGATCAGAAGCCAACCTCTCATTTCGGAAAACAATGCCTCACAGCCAGACGTTTGGTAGAAAGGGCAACTCGCTTCATTCAAATATACTCTGGGGGAAATGAGAACTCCAGAAGTTGGGACGGACATAACGACATCAAGAAAAACCACTCTGGTTTTGCTCAAGAAACCGATCAACCTATTGCAGCTCTTATTCAAGACCTTGAGCAACGTGGACTATTAGATGAAACTCTCATCGTCTGCTGTGGAGAGTTCGGACGACTCCCTATTGTTCAAAGATCTCCAGGTGCGAGTAATGCCGGACGTGATCATAACCCACACGCTTTTACAACCTGGTTTTGTGGAGGAGGTTCTAAAGGAGGAACGTCCTATGGAGCCACAGATGAAATTGGTTTTAAAGCCGTACAAGATCGTGTGAGCATTGCAGACCTACATGCAACCATACTCACCCTTACAGGCATAGATCATCATGAACTAACTTTTCCGTATAATGGACTAGATGCACGCCTAACCGGAGTAGAGGATGTGAGAGTGATCAAAGAGATTATTGCTTGATATTTATCTTATTTAAATCCTTTCAAAGATAGAACCTTTACTTGGAATGAAAAGCCTCTCGTAAAACCTTGAGGCGTATTCATCTGTCATACCGGCAATATAATCACAGATCACCCTTTTATCTTGTGTTGATTGATAAATACTAGCTTGAACTTTTGGCAACAATGCTTCAGGTTGCTCTGCTAAAGCTTCAAATATTTTTTCTATGATAATTTTCCCTTTATATTCAATCGTCTTTACATTTTGAGTGCTGACCAATTTTTCTATGGTAATAGCTTTAAAACAATCTAAAAGTTGCTTATGTTTTTTCTCCATCACGACATTGTGTTTTAATAGTGGATGCTCAAAGGCCTCATCTTTTATTATCGAAATAGCTTCTACGAATAAAAGTATTAATTTATTCAGAGCATTTTTTCTTTCTGCAGCAAACTGACCAAACAAGCCATCAATAATACCCCTTAAATCGACACCTTCTAAATCAACCTCTGTTATAATTTCATCAAAGTCTTGTTTATGGATCAAACCTAAAGAGACAGCATCTTCCAAATCGTGAGTGCCATAAGAAATATCGTCCCCTAGTTCCATAATTGAAGTATCAAAACTATGAAATTTAGCTTTGCCATGTTTATTCTCTTTGGCTGGGGTGAAAGACTGTAAGCGTGCCTGATCGTTTTCACTAAAAGGTTTCATGATCCATTTTATAACTTCACTCTCACTTTGCATATAGCATTTTGGTGGTTTAGCAGTCACATTCTTATTTTGAACAGCAGAGTAACTAGTTGGATACTTCAGCACTCCCAATAAAACTCGCCTCGTTAGATTTAAACCTGACTTTTTTACAACCGAATCTAGTCGACTGAGTATCCTCAATGTTTGGCCATTACCTTCAAATCCACCATCATTGAGCATACAGCGATTCAAAACAGCTTCGCCATTATGCCCAAATGGAGGGTGACCCAAATCGTGTGCTAAGCCAATGGCTTCAATGCAGTCTTGAGTTGGCAATAACTTTATTTCAGTTTCACGACTTTTACTTCTCAAACATTTCATGATCATCGAACTGATTTCGGCAACCTCTAAGGAATGCGTTAACCTTGTTCTATGGAAGTCACCTTCTCCCACACCAAAAACTTGAGTTTTACCTTGCAGTCGTCTAAAAGCGAATGAATGGATGATTCTTGAGCGGTCTTTACTAAAAGGAGATTCCCAATCGACACCTTGTTCCTGCCCACGTCTCTCTTCAAATTCATTTAACATGTTCAATCTAACTTTTCCAAAACAAACACTTTCAAGGCACGCTCACGACTCAGCTCAGGGTAATCTTCAGGTTGATCTAAACGAACTGTTTTATGAGGTACCGAAATACTAGAACTAATCCAATCAAGAAATTCACCATCTGTTACTTTTGGGTCATTACAGCATAAAAGAGCCCTCCCTTTTACGGACAACCATTCTGGTAATCTTCTTAAAATTTTTGGGTAATCTCTTCGCAATTGAAAACTACCTGTCTGGATAGAAGGTGGATCAACAATGATAACCTCATACGGACCTAAACGTTTTATTTTTCCAAACGATTTCAAAACATCGTGATGATAGTAGCTCACACGGTCTTTAGAGAACTTATTCAGTTCATGATTCCGTCGTCCTCGTTTTAAAACGGATGAATTCATATCCATATTCACCACCTTTAAAGCTCCTCCATCTAATGCCATCAAAGAAAAACCACAGGTATAAGAAAATAGGTTTAATACTTTAGCTTGCTTAGAATTTTCTCTGACCCAGTTTCTACCCTCGCTCATATCCAAAAACCAACCCGGATTTTTTATCGACTGAGGGCTTAATTCATAAGAGACTCCCATCTCTTCCAGGACATAAGATTCAGGCACTTCACCAAAACACAACTGTGTAGAAGGGCTCACCTTTCTATTTTGAATAACAACGCCTTTTATTCCATCTAAATTAAGAACCTCTTGAGTCAATGTTTCCTGCCAGCTAAGTTCACGATTCTCATGTAGCATCACAATAATGAGTGAACCAAATTGATCTATATTTAAAAAGTTAAGTTGCTCAAAACAACCACCTCTTCCATGTAAAACTCTTTGAGCTGATTTTTCTGAGCCTAAATTACTATTTAAATAATGCTCTATCAGTTCATGTTCTTTATTTTTAGAGCAATTCAAAAACTTAATAAAACGAGTTTCAACAAAGTTTGAGTTTAACTATGAGCGAAACTCGTCTATTTATGTTTTCATTTTGATTTAAATTCCCTACTATTCACCAAATGCTTTATCATGGTAGATATTTTAAAGCCATCTTGTTTAGCTTTGCTAACCATCATCTCTGCTAAGTCATCATCTGTAAAACCATAAGGTCTACCTAAAGCATATTCGATTAAATTCTCAACAAAACCTGTCGTAAAAGCAACTCGTTTTTTAGCAACGATATCTCTCATTTCTTCAAAACTTTCAAATGAAGGGCCCTTATAAAACTTTCCTGAAGTAACAATAGGGTACTCTTTATGAACGATTTTAGGCTTCTTTCTTTTCTTCTTTTTATTTTCTTCTATCACTTTAGTTCGAACGATCTCTGTTTCAATCCATTTTCCAGCTGCATTGAAATTCTCTAAACCAAAACCAATCGGGTCTATTTTTCGGTGACACTGAGCACACTGAGGCTCTTTTGTATGACTAGCTAACATCTCGCGCTTCGTACTACCTTCACCAATCTCACCTAGTTGTGGGACATTTGGTGGAGCTGGTGGAGGAGGATCGTTTAAAACATGCCTCAACATCCAAGCCCCTCTTTCTACAGGAGAAGAGTTCTCACCATCCGAACCCATGGCCAAAATAGCTGCCATCCCCATCAAGCCTCCTCTCTTTGAATCAGACTCTAAGCTCACTTTTCTAAAATGATCTCCTGCAACATTAGCGATTCCATAGTACTCTGCCAATAATTCATCTATCACAATAAATTTTGATTTTAATAAATTGTGTAAAGCTAAGTCATCTTTCATAATTGTATTAAAAGTATGATAAACCTCTTCTTTCGCTGACTTTTTTGCACTTTCATCAAAATCGTAATATTTATTTATATTAAACTGAAAAAAGTTCAGCCTATCCATCCCCAACCATTGATGGCAAAAAGCAGAAACAAATGAATAAGATCTAGCGTCTTTCAGCATACGTTCAACCTGTCCAGAAAGCACTTTTGGCTCACTCAATCGACCTTGTTTTGATAATTTTAATAGTTCCTCATCTGGTGGTGCACTCCACAGAAAATAAGCCAAACGAACTGCTAGCTCTCTTTCATCTAATTTTCTATGCTTAGCTTTAACTGTCGTTGGTTCGGGTAAATAGAGAAAACTAGGTGAAGTCAAAATAACAGCTAAAGGTTCTTGAATTGCTACATGGAATTTCTCTCCACTTACTTTTGATTCTCGATAAAGTAAAAATAATTGTTTTAGATACTCTTCCGAAATAGTTTTTCCCCTAAATGCTTTTTTAGAGAAACTTGAAATCACCTCTTTCGCATAATTGTCATCCGCCCACTTCTTTTTTAAAGGAGGAAACAAAGCTTGATAATTCTTAGGTGGCCACTCTTCATAGATAGGGCCTTCCACTTCAGTCCAATCCACCCAAATGTTTGGCTTAGGGCCTACACCATGCTTTCTGATTGACTTAAAGTACTCCTGTTGAATACTCTTGTAGTTGTTAGGAACTCTCAAACGTATCGCAAAGTTACTTGGGTCACCGACCTGATAATCAACAGGGATTTCTATTATTTGTGGTTTATCAATGGAGGCATTCACTTTATAACAATCGATAACATTAAACTCTCGGCCTTTGCCTGTCCCAAAATCAATAAAACAATCTTTAGACTCTTGATCCAAAAGCCCCAGCTTTACTTTAAAAACAAAGCGACCTGAAACTGTTTTATTAGAAAAGTTAAACCTATGTATATCAATAGGTCTAAAAAAACATAAATACGTGCCTTGATCTACTTGAGGTAATTCAGTGTATCTTACCGCATTTTGATAATTCTCCCTGTATGTTCTCAACTCAAAATTAACTCTATCAGAATCAATAAAACCATACTTCGTTGCGGGCTCACTTTGGTTCGCTTTCCAAGCCATGGCTCTCTTATACACATCCTCTTGTTTATCGATTGTTTTCTTTACAAACTTATTGGAACTCACCTCCCCTTCGAGTCTGTTTTTTATAGGCTTCGGTTGTTTTGTAGGCACCATCATTTTTGAAAGCGCATCTTTTGCTAAAGCCAAGTACTGTTCAAGTTGATCGCTAGAAAAAAACAAGGATTTTCCCGAAGTATCAAACCCATAAGATGAACTGTCGTCGGGTAAGTCTTCAGCATTCACCCTAACTCCTAACAGAGACTCTATACTATTAATGTACTCTCTTTTATTTAAACGTCGTAAAGTTATCTCACCACCAGAATCACTCAAAGACTTTCTTGCTTGAACCATCACTTCTGATAAAGCATTCAGAAAGTCAGCTTTTTCTTTTGCTTTTGGTTGATCTTTATCTTCAGGTGGCATCTCCCCAGCATTGAGGCTATTCAAGACGTGCTTCCACAACTCAGCTGTTTTAATATCTTCAATATCAAAAGGAAGAGTTTCTAAATTAAAATCGCCCTTTTCTGTATCGCTATCATGACAATCCATACAGTAGTTATCAAAGAAAGCCATAAAACGCTTCGGCATTTTAGCATGAGGCTCATCTTCCGTTTGGGCTGTTAATAAATACGAAAAACAAAAAAATAAAGTTAGGGTTAATTTTCTCAATGTCATACTCTTGGCTTTAAGCCAATAACTCTTTTATAATACCTGTGCTATCCCCATGGGATTCAACATTCAGCCCCAAGCCTTGAAGTTGTGTTAACCAAACATTACACAAAGGCATTCTTTCTACATCGGGAACAAGGTGATGACCTAACTTTAAACCAGCACCTTTTCCCGTTATCAAAACGGGACAATCTTTAAGCGTGTGACTCGTTTTAATATTTGAACCAAACGTCAAACAAATATGATCAAATAAAGATGTTCCATCGACCTCTTTCGTAGATTTAAGTTTATCAATAAAGTAAGTTAATAACTCAGATAAAGCTCTATCTCTATTTTCAGATACGGCTTGTCTGGGTTTATTGCCATTGTAATGACTCATATTATGCCCTGTAATAGTCGCATCTAAACTTGTGATAAGTGAATCAACAGGTAAACGATAAGTTAAAACTCTCGTTGCATCCACCTGCATGGCTGCCACCATGATATCGATCATGACCTTAATTTCTTGATACCCATCTAAACCTTTTTGAGGTTCCTTAAAACCTTTCGAAGGAGTTTTCTTAGGAACATCAATCCAAGCTTCTTCTTTGGCTATTCTAGTTTCAATATCTCTTACTGACTGAAAGTATTCATCCATTTTATCGCGATCGTTCTTATTTAAGCCCTTAGATACATACTTCGCATCTAACATAACTGTGTCTAAAATACTGCGTTTCTTTTTAAACCTCGCTTGAGTTACCTCTAACGGAGTATCATCAGCTGAAAATAATTGACTGTAAGCACGCATAGGTGAATCGTAACCACTCAATGGTTTACCTTGATGGTTCCAAGCTAAAGATAGACCATTACCATGACCTTGGCCATTAGCTTTATTTGTTCCTAATTGAACAGAATTGAATCTCGTTTCTAAACCATAACTTCTAGCGGCCACTTGGTCTGCAGAAATTGAATTATGAAAGCCTTGTCCTGGAATGGCAAACTGATTTGCTCCTGTAAGCCAAAAGGTACTTCCCCAATGAGCTTCATGCGTTGAGTTATTAGAGCAATTCCTAATGACGGTTAAATCTTTTTTGTGTTTTGATAAAGGAGCTAATCCTTTAGGGAGTTCTTTCCAAGCACCTTTTTCAGCTTTACTTTGAAACCAAGACTCATGAGTGACACCCCAACCAATCCCCATATACACAAGGCGTTTGGGAGTCGTTGTTTTCACTTCACCCGCACTTAAATATGAGCCTCGAAAAGACTCAAGTAGAGGGAGTCCCAGTAATGCAG
>JACLAC010000596.1_pt1 | contig 27027 bp, 19 predicted proteins | sample 8027881 | NCBI WGS metagenome assembly JACLAC01 (sample SAMN15725517, study PRJNA655200) | protist metagenome | isolation source: fluorescence activated cell sorting (FACS) single amplified genomes of... | place: Spain: Blaines Bay Microbial Observatory, Mediterranean Sea | collected 2016-01-19 | reverse complement strand
GAATTTTCAATCAGAGTTCCGGCAATGTCAACGGATGTGGCATCCTGCTCCGTGCCAAAATTGCTGGTGATCAAGACACACGTATCGTCCAATTTGTTTTCTATAGTGGAAAATTGTTTCGGCAGATTTGCCAATTGCTTGATCCCCTCGGGGGCAGGGAAGGTTTTCTCTTTGTACTTGGGCAGTTCCACGTCTGGGGGCGGCAATTGATTGGTGAAGTCTGCTTCGAGTGAGACGGTCTCCTCTCCTCGCTCTACCTTGATGGGGAATTTATCGAGACGGCTCTTGGCGGCTTTGGCCAGTGCTGCACGTAGGGCGGTTAGCGACCCTGTGCTATCGCCATTGATGAGGGTGATGATGTCGTTGACTTGAAGGCCGCTTTTTTCAGCGACGCTATCCTCCACTATTCTCTCAACAGTGATGCCGCTGGCATCCTCGCGTTGCCTCGCCTCAATGCCCAAAATAAGTCTCGAGCTACTCGAGAACGTACGCTCCGCATTTAATTCAGTCCAGAATTTTTTGTAGGTATCGATTGGCACTTCAAAATTTTGTGTCATAGAGGTACCGATTCGTGAGTGGATGCCAATTACCCGACCGTTTAGGTCAAACAATGCTCCGCCCGAATCCCCAGGCTCCATCAAAGCCGTTGACTGCACCATCCCTCCCGGACGTGCTCGGCGTACAATTCTTCCGAAGCGGACTGCAGGTTGTTCACGAGTTCCCTGCCCACCGGGAAAACTGATCCCAAGGCACGGTTGGTTTGGTACGAGGTTTGATGACTCACCGATCTGAACGAATGGTAGGTCGGTGACTTTCTCCGTGATCTGCACCAATGCACAATCAGCCTCTGCATTAGATCCTTTTCCTCGGGCTCGGAAACGGCGACCATCCGGAAGGATCACTTGGTACCGACTGCCGGGTTTGACTGCGTGTCCCGCAGATAGAACGTGGCCATCCGAGCTAACGATGACGCCGCTGAACGCGCTTCGTGAACCCCGAATCGCAACCACCGCAGGTTGAACGGAGTTAATCGTCTGTTGGATACTCGACTGTAGCTCGGTTGCGTCAAAGTCAGCTTGAAGAGTATCCAGACATCCGAGGCTACAAAAAACAGCGAGTAAAAGGTGAAGTGTTCGCATGATTTAATTCGCTTTGTTTAGGTCGTGACTGCCACTCTAGGTTAGCCGATAAAATCAACTTTTCCAAATCTAGTATTGGGTTTTGACAAGCGTTGTAAAGAATTCCGCAAGAACGCTGGGGTACGTGTTCTAGCTCGGCAAACTTTGAGCCTTTTGTGGCTGCATCGAGTGATTCCGTGGCACGGCAATGTGGCAAACCCCCATTTTGTGGGTTTGAGATTAAGTACTAGCTCGAATTGGGGGAGGCAGGGTGCACCGGGAGTCATCGGTATTGCTCATTCAATGCCGGAAGTGTCGTTGTGGCAATCTGGTTGGCAGGTGGACGGGGTTAGCAGTGACGGCGGTGTTCTAGAAGGCTCACGCGTTATTACCAGGGTTGTTTGCGTTCCTCACGCGTGGAATGGGCGGGGGTGCTACCACGAGTCGGGTCACTTGCTGGATGTATGCGACGTTGTTCTTTAGGGCGTGGCAGTTTCAGACTACTCACTCCTTTGTTCCGAACGGTGCGGGGACTTAACTTTATCTCGTGCGAGTAATGGCCCGTAAGGATTCATCGCCGTTTCGTGTTGAGGTATCTATTTGTCACGCCGGTACTATTTGCTGCCTTGTGCACGGCGAATGCGGGGTGTTCCCAGTTGAGTGCGAAGGTGCACCGGTACCGGTCCGCATGACACTACGTCTCGGGAGGCCTAAATCTGCGATCGGTTGTTGCTTCGCGCGGTTCATGGAACCACGTTGTCGTGGGTTGCAGTGTTTGTGTATGTTGCCACCAGGTCAGTAAAATTGACAGCACCACGTTACGTAGGTTCAAAATGCAAGGTCGCATGCAGTTGATGTTTGGTTGCGACATACGCTCGCTCGCGGCATTTCGGATTGGCATAGGGTCCTTGTTGTTCGTTGATGCATTGGTCAGGTACTTTGCTGCTGAGTCGTTCTACTCAGACGCAGGGTACATGAGCTGTGATTTGGCAAAATATGTTTCGCCAGACGCATACTCTCTCAATTATTTATCGGGCAGTGTTGGTTTCCAGCAGCTAATCTTTTTTTTGCAGGCTTGCTCGGCGTTGTTGCTGGGTGTTGGGTGCTTCACTCGCATTGCTACATTGTGTTGTTGGCTGTTACTCGCTTCAATTCATGTTAGGAATCCGATGTACATCATTGGGGGCGATACTCTGCTCCGTATGTTGGTGTTTTGGTCCTTGTTTACGCCTTTGGCCAGAGCCTGGTCAATTGACGAATGGCGGGACAGGAAGAATGCATCTTCAACGGATAGCGGAGGGCCTGTTCCAGGTCTGATCGGTTCAGTTGGGACTGCGTGTCTGCTGGTGCAGATTTGTGTCATGTATGTCACTGCTGGTTTGGCCAAATGGAATGAACCTTGGTTAAATGGGGTTGCCATGGATTACATTCTCCGGCAGGACTGTTACGCACGCCCTTTGAGCGGATGGTTGGTGCAATCTCCAATGCTCACATCGATCCTGACTCGTGCCACTTTATTCATTGAGTTGTTTGTTCCGTTCCTGATGTTTCTCCCGTTTCGAACTGCGCATGTGAGGTTAGCCGGGGTTGCTTTCTTCTGTGCGTTTCATCTTGGAATCGAACTGACAATGGATGTTGGCAAGTTTACGTATGTTTCGATGGTTGCGTGGTTGCTTTTTCTGCCTCCTTTGTTTTGGAATCAGTTGCGGTGGGCGACATTGCGGGAGCATTCTTGCCCGAAAAAACCAGTTGAACTTGACTCGGATATTGGTCGATTGAGGTCTAGGGGGCATTTTTTGCTTACTGGCGCATTGCCCGCGGTTCTGTTGGTTTATGTGCTCATTTGGAATTTCGCCGGTTTGTATGGCGGTCCCGGTTCTACTTGGCTTGAACGTAAGCCCGACCTTTTTTACCGACTTGGGAACGTTGCCATGCTGAAACAAAACTTTCAGATGTTTGGTATCCCAGCACAGGTAAACACGACTTTCTTATTTAGTGGTAGGACGGCCAGCGGTGAGCGGGTGGATTTGGTCCGCAGAACTCCCGCGACTGAGTCAGGTGTCGGGGCAGCGCATCCAGTTTCTCAGGAGTGGAAGACGTTGCACTGGTATCTGATTAGTTTCGGAGGTGATGCAAAAATATACGAGGCACTTTTGGAATATCACGCACGAACATGGAATCGCACTGCAGGTACAGATCAGCAGGTGAATGAGGCTAGGTTGGAACGTTTTACGGAGGATTTGGGCCCAGGCATTGCGCCGGGATCATTCATCCACCTTAGCAATCTTGCTGAATGGACAGGCCCGGATAGGGGAAAGATTCCTGGTGAGCGACTCAAACAGGATTTTGATCAAGTGATGGATCGCTTGGAGAATAGAGGATTATTCCCCCCTTGATAGCGACTGAATTACAACGGCGGCACCAAAGCACAGGTTGCTAGTGTAATGGTGCTTCACGTGACGCAGAGAGCTGGTATTGGGAGTTCGCGGGTTCTTGTTAGGAGGTGAACGTGCAGGTAAGAAAAGAGAGATCTGAAACGGGTGATGAACCCAGTTGGCATTCGGTCGATTGGACTCATGCAAGGAAGAGTCGCGGTGGAAGAGCGAAAAAAGTGGGACCGGTCGTGAACTTCGCCAGCATCGAGATTTTTAGTTGGTATTCCAGTTCTGCTGATTTGAGTCGTTAGTGGTCAGCGGACTCGGTATTTCGACCTGATGATTCTGCATGACCTCAATGATCGCGTGCTCGGTTGCGAAGTTAGGTTTGAAATTGCCTGGGCGATTACCCCTTGCGATATCCAATGGTGTTCTTCCTTGTTTGTTCTTGCAGTTCCAAATGTTGATATTTGCGCCTTTTGAATCCAAGAGTCGGATCACTTTGGGTAGTGACTTGTAAGCCGCAGCATGCATCGCGCTTTGGTTGTTTGAATCAAGTTCATCAACATCGTGGACGTTGAGGTCGAGTAGGTAAATCACCGCGGCAAGGTGTTCTTCTGCAGTCCCTGGCCCGTCAGCGTTTGGGCCTTCATCGATTCCCGCAGCCATTAAAAGTGCGTTCTGGTTTTTTGAGGTTTTAGCAGTTGGTTCCGCTCCCAGTGCGAGCAACACCTTCATGTACGCCACATCAGCAGTAGATGCTGCACATAGGAAAGGAGTTGCACCTTTGACGGATATGCGTAAACGACCTCCACTATTATTCCGTTTGGCATGGTTTACGTCTGCTCCGTGCGTAACCAACGCTTTGGCGAATTCCAAGCTGGTGATTTTACCCGAGCCGCGGGGCGGAGGGTTCCCACGTTGGTTATCGCCAATTTCAGGTTTGCGCACCCATGACAGTGCATGAAGGGGTGCAAAACCACTGCGGTCGTCATTGGGATTAGCGCCCGCTTGTAGCAGCATGAGGGCGAGCTCGTAATGAGCATTTTCAATGGCAAGCATCAATAGTGATAGGCCGGTCGCGGCTTTTCGTTGACCTGGGTTTTGTATTCGAATTGTCCGATTGATATCGGTGTCATCGTCGAGCAAAAGCTTAGCCACATCGATGTGTCCATTACGGATCGCAAATGCCAGGGCTGTGAATCCGGATGGCAGCGTGATCGTACGATCTGCACGGTGGCTGAGCAGCACTTTTACAACGTTGGCATTGTTGGCCGCCGCCGCCCACATCAGAGCTGTCTGCCCCCTGTTGTCTTTGCGGTCGATCAGTGCACCTGCTGCGAGCAGTGCTTCGACAGGGCCCACGTGTCCAGCGCGCGCTGCCGTTGCCAACGCACTTTCGTTACCATCGCGAGTAGTGTTGGGGTCAGCACCCTGATCCAGTAGCAGACGCACAACGGCTTCGGATCCGTTTTGGCAGGCGATCGTGATAGGGGTGATTCCGAATCTCGTTTCCGAGCTTACTTCCGCACCTGCGGCAATGAGCTGGCTGGAGAGTTTGGCCTGGTTGTGATAGACGGCCCAATGCAGGGCCGACATTCCGTCCGGCTGAGTCGCATCGACGTCCACCCCGGATTGAAGCAGGTCGTCTATTCGTTCTGAATTTTGGCATTCGACTGCGTCTGCGAGAAGTTCAGTGGTTGCTCCTTGTGCGCACAGTTTACATGGTGCGCCCAGTGCACATGTCCAAAGCATCATCAGCAAACTAGTCGCGCTGCTTGAGATATGGATCTTTTGTTGCTGTTTGCGTTGTTTGGACATTTTACCGCCGGTCTGCAATTGTCAGTTCCGCCGATGGGCCTGTGGAGTCGGCAAATGATTCCAACTTGACGCCAATGCTCTGTAGAAGCGTCAGGTGAATGTTTGCAAGCGGCGTGTGTTTGGGATAGATGATGTGCTGTCCTCCAGCGAAACCTGCAGCATTGCCACCGGCAATGATGGTTGGCAGATTGGTGTGGTCATGCACATTTGGGTTCCCCATGCCACTGCCAAGCATGCAGACTGTATTGTTCAACAGAGATTTGCTGCGTTCTTCGGTGGCTGCGAGGCTTGTCAGAAGGTAGGCGAATAAGGACACATGAAAGCGATTGATTTTAGCGAGACGCTCGATTTTGTTCGGGTTGTTGCCGTGGTGACTTAAAGGGTGGTGTGATTCGGGTACGCCCACTTCAGGATAACTTCGCTTCGATGTTTCTCGGGCGAGTTGAAATGTAATCACTCGAGTTATGTCAGCCTGCATGGCGAGAACTTGAAGATCAATCAACAGCTTTGCATGTTCTTCATAGGATGCAGGGACGCCCAAGGGGCGTTCAAAATCCCGGCTGTCACCGTTGTTCTGATCGGACTGAGACTTTTTCACCCGGTTTTCAACGCTGCGGATCGATTCGAGGTATTGGTCCAAAATACGCTTGTCCGAGGGCCCAACTTGATTCTTTAGATGCCCTATTTCCTCTGCCATTGAGTCGAGCAGGCTGGACTGTTGCTTGCGTGACTTGGCCCGCTCGATCGCAGTACCACCGTGTCCAAACATTGCCTCGAACACAATTCTTGGATGAGCCTCCGACGGTAGGGGAGTCGTTGGGGAAGACCACGACAGATTGTTTTGGTAGGCACAGGCATAGCCGTTGTCGCATTGGCCGACCATCTGGGTCAGGTCCATCGATAATTCCAGTGACGGTAACTTGGTTGAATTGCCGATTTGTTTCGCAGCAATTTGGTCGGCGGTGGTTCCAAGGAAATAGTCAGTTGACTCGGTGTGCTTCGCTGTTGCGCAGCTTAGAAATGCAGAGTTGGAGGTGGCATGAGAGCCGGGGTAAGCCTTCGCAAGCTCCAAGTTGGTGAGCACATTGATATGGTCACGCACTGGCTTCAGTGGCTCGAGAATAACTGGCAGTTCGCGAAGCGTGGTGCCGTGAGGTGTCCAACGCGAATGATCGCAACCCATGGGCATGTAAACATACTGCAACCGTTGGACTGATTGCTGCGATGCTGATTTGGCGGCGGCTGGACCTGCCGGCAACATTGCATCAAGTAACGGAATGCCCAGTGCGGCACCAGCGGTTCTCAGAGCCGTTCGGCGCGAGAGGGATTTTCCCGTAATGAAATTTCCTGCAATGAAGCTCATGGAGACATCCTTAACTGAAATGGGACGCTGCGAACAATTGCCTGAACAATTTCGGACAGGCGGAAATTCTTAGATTTTGCGTCTTTCACTATTTTGCGTATTGCCGGTCCATCATGCAATTCGATTCCCCTTCCCAGAGCGAACGTTAGCAGTTTTTCGGCGAAGGCTGTCACAAACAGCTCGGGTTGCTCCAAAAGTGCGTCCTCAAGGTGATCGATGCCTGCAAACTGAGTGCCGTTTGGAAGTTGGCCGCTCGTCACGATGGACGCGTCGTGCTCTCGCTCGCGCCAACGTCCAACCGCATCGTAATTTTCCAGGGCAAAGCCAATGGGATCCATCAGGTCGTGGCAACTGGCACAGTCAGGGTCCCGTCGGTGTTGCGTCAGGCGTTCGCGGACCGTGGAAAACTCTCCGATGGTGGGTTGGTCGTCCAAGGCGGGGACGTCCTCTGGTGGTGGTGGAGTAGGAGCTCCAAGAATATTTTCCAGAACCCAGTTTCCGCGAACAACGGGAGAGGTGCGGGTTGCAAAGGATGTAACGGTGAGAATACTCGCTTGTCGCAGGATTCCACCTCGCATGTCTGTGGATGCTAAGGGGACACGACGATAACGGCTGCCCGAGACGCCCCGGATCCCGTAGTGCTTGGCGAGTCTCTCGTTTAAATAGGTGTGGTTGCTTCGCAGCAGGTTCAGGACGCTGCCGTTCTCAGTGATCAGTGCCTGCATGTGCAGTTCGGTTTCGCGACGCATGGCTTGGCGTAGATTCTCATCAAAGTCTGGAAACTTACGTGAGTCGGGTGTGATTGCGTCGAGGTTTCTGAGCTGAAGCCATTGACTTGCAAAATTCGTTGCCAAATTCCGTGCTCGACTATCTGACAACATGCGTTCCACTTGGGAGGACAGCACCTCAGTGCGATGCAGTTGGCCCCTTTCTGCAAGCTCAAGAAGCTCTTCATCTGGTAACGAGCTCCAAAGAAAGAAGGATAAGCGTGAAGCAAGCTCAAAATCGTTGACGGGGTATGCCGTGTGCGGGGGTGCCGTCGCGGAGTGTCGCTCCATTTTGAAGAGGAAGTGAGGGCTCGTCAAAATTGCTGCTAGCGCAGACTGAATGCCAGCCTCATAGCCATTCTCCGCGTTTCCCAACTCGAAAAAATCAAGTAACCGCGTTAGGTCCTCGTGGGTAATCGCACGCCGGTAGGCCCGTCGAGCCAATGGACTCAGCACACGGGTGGCTGCTGTTTCGGCGGCCAAGTTCTTACTTGGACGGGCAACGAAAATCTGTTTCTGACTCGGTGTCTGATGTTCAGGGCGTGCCTCGGGAGGGATGGCAGATTCCGGATGGGGCCCAGTGATCGACAGCTCGTAGATCGCAGGACTTAGCCGCGGGTGCCGGTGCAAGTTGAAATGCACGTTCAAGGGCTGGCGTATTTTTTCCTCCAGAGATCCAGTCTTTCGGAGGAAGGTAGCGCCGATTTTGTGCGGCCCCGCAGAGACATGGATTCGGCTCTTAAGCGTGGCGTCATCAAAGTCCGCCAGCGTGCCAGCGGAGGGAGGCTCAACTGCCAAGGTAGCGGTTGGCGTTTTATCAATGAGGATGACCAATTCATGCTTTCCTTTGAGGCCTTCAATTTCATCATTACGATCACGGGTCAGTCTTATTTGTATTTCAAACGTTCCGGTCTGGGGAAATTGGTGCAGGAATGATCCACCACCACGAGTTCCCAGAGGCAGACCGAGGATATGTTTCTCCTGCGTGACGTCGGGTCTGATTCGATAAGTACGGCCTTCTGGCGCTGACAGAGGCAAGCCGACTGCCATTTGTGAAATTCGCCGTGCTGCACTTAGGTAACGTGTTATCAAGGTGGGTGATAAATGTCGCATGCGTGTGTGATCGAATCCGTCACTCGATTCGTCTGCAGGAAGGTATTCGGTTACATCGATTTCGAGAGCGAGCAGATCGCGGATCGCGTTCTGGTACTCGGTCCGATTGAGTCGCTTGAACTCTGGCACGTTGCCAGGGTTAGGCGCATCAAGAGCCGTGGTATCAAGAGTAGTGGTGAGGTGCTCGAGGGCAGAACCGTATTCTGCTGGGGTTGGCCGCTGCGAGGTCAGGGGAGGCATTTGTCGCGTACTTATTTTGCGAATTACACGCTCCCAAATGTCACTGTGGCGCTCGATGGGTTGCTCGAGCAAACTTTCAAGGTCCAGGCCGCCTTCAGGCGAACTGCGACCGTGGCAGTCAACGCAATAAGCTGTTGCCAAGTGCCGGTGCGGTAACTCATTTGCTTGACAAGCGATCGCGACGGACCAAATTGCGAGAAAAAGCAGAGAGTTCCGTGTCTGATGTCGCTGCAGCATAGGTCTCGAGATGGTTCGGTGATTGATAGTCACGATGGACAAACAGCAGCGATGAATCTCATGGCCGCGGGACAGAGACTTGCAGGGAAAAACTGTATTGATTGACTCCGCGACGAGCAGACCGCACATCGCGGTTTTGATCCCACCCTCTCGGCACTATTCTAACATCGGTTCAGGCAGGCGTGGCTAAGCAAACCACACAATGACTCCCTCCGCGTCGGGTAATTCCGACGTGGCTTCCCGATTATCAGCTGGCACTTACAACAGTTGGAAATCGTCAGATTAGGGTGCGTGGACAGGATGCGACCGTTGGCATCAACACGCTTTGAGCGTGGACTCGCGGGTGCCCCAAGGCTGGCGTAACTGAATGGGAGCACCTCGATGCCATCGAAAACCGATGGCATCGTTTATTTTGTGGCTTTGAGCGAGCGCGCTTTCACCTGAATGCATTTGGGGGATAACAGCGAAAGGGTTCATGTAACCATATCGAAAGCTAGCATTGCAGTGGTGGTGTGAGACGCGTGTTCATTTTTAATGCTGCTGGCAGCAGGAAAGTTTGTGCAAACCACCTGCCTTACGCATTGCTGGGATGAACACCGAGGTTTGAACCCTCCAGAGCATAAGTTTTGTAACAACCGATGGGAAGAATTTAGCAAAAAGGATCCGAATGAACGATCAATAAGAGGGGGGTTAGGTAGCTTGCGTTTTGGCTGTGGGTGCAAATTGCCGGTGCTAGGGGGAACGTGTCGATGTAACCAGTTAGTCGACGATCGTGTTGAATTTGAACAACAGTTGGTGCTTGCAGAGGTTGTCGAAAAAACTGGAAGTTTTCGGTAAGGTCGATCTAACCGGGAGTAGTTAGGCATGAGCGTACATAAACCGATGTTAGCCGAAGGGAGTGGGTAGACACGCATGGCCGCGAGATGGAAGCACGTGATGATTTTCACGATCCCGCTCTTTGTCGGAATCCTCGTTGTTGGTTGCGCAAAAAGTCGCCAGCAGTACCAGCGTTCGGCAGACAAAGAAGTGTATTCGTCGATCGCAGAACGCAATGCGGATCCCCGGTGGCATACAGCAAGTTTTGGCATTCGGATGAATCCGGAGAGCCGTTACTTCGATCCTTACAATCAAAACTGTCCCCCGAGTCCGGAGGATGACCCCAGTTCCCATCGGTATATGCGCAGCGTTGACGGCATGAAGGGCTGGGAGCACTGGAGCGACTATGGTGTTCGTTCAAGTTTGGAAAATCCTGCATGGGCATCGAGCTTGGGGAACTTTGGCACATTGGATTCAGATGGTGATTACGTTGTTGACCTCAACTCTGCAGTGCAATTGGCATATTTGCATTCGCCGCAGAATCAGAGCCAGTTGGAAACTCTTTATCTTTCTGCATTGGACGTAACCCGCGAACGGTTCAGGCTGGATACTCAATTTTTTGGAGGTTTGGGTGCCTTCTACAGGCACAACGGTAATGTGGTACCTGCTGCGATTCAATTTGACGGCGTTTCTGGAAATTACATTGTCACTGAGCCGTTTGAGGGCATTGAGGGAAACCGATTTACGATCGGCACGGGAAATTCACCGGTTGAGGTACGCCGTAAGTATGCGACCGCGGGTGAATTATTAGTTGCGTTCGCAAACTCTTTCGTCGTTGAATTCACCGGTGACGATGTAGGATTGGCGAACTCGATTGCCAACTTCACTTTCATTCAGCCCTTGCTGCGGGGGGCGGGGCGTGATGTTGCGTTAGAACAATTGACCTTTGCCGAGCGAAACCTTTTGGCCAACCTGCGAGCGTATAGCCAGTTTCGGCAGGGCTTCTATACCCTGGTGGCGGTAGGTGATCTGGGTGTCAGCGGGCCTGTACGCAATTCACGGAGTACCAATCTGTCGATTTTCTCTGGGATCGGTGGCGTTGACGGGTTTGTGGGGCTGCTTCAACAGCAGCAGCAAATCCGTAATGCTGAAGACAATCTTAAGCTGCAGTTGCAGAGCCTTCGACGCCTTGAGGCGTTCCTCAGTACAGGAACCATCGACCTGGTTCAGGTTGAGCAGTTCCGCCAAAACATTGAATCAGAGCGTGTTTCACTTCTGCTTTCAAAAAACGCCTACCTCCGTACCTTTGACAATTACAAAAAGAACGCTTTAGGCTTGCCACCGGATGCCCCGCTTGGGCTCGACGATACGCTGATCCAGCAGTTCCAGCTCATTGCTGATGATGCTGTTGCTGTTCAGGATCAGCTTGCTGACCAGCAGATTTTGATGGGTGACCTTGCTGATGCGGTGGGCGTATCCGAACTGGATGTTGTCGCTAAACAAATTGACGAACTTTCCATGCTGGTAGGCAAACTGATTGGGGCGGCGTTGCAAGACATCGAAGCGATGCATGCGGGCCTGCCAAAACGTTTGCGGTACATGGACGATCAGCAGCGTGCCCAATTGGCTTTGGAAGTGGAGGCACTGGAAAGAGACGCGGCTAAGTTGGAGGTAGAATATAGCAAGCTGTCCGAAGCGATTGCCGGTTTGTCCACTGATACCGATGGGACTGAAGACGAACAGGAGGCAAGGGATCCCAGGCTTCTGCGGCAGAAAGCGACCGATGCGATGGCGGACTTGAAACGCTTGTCACAAAACGCCATTCTCGTCCAGGCAAGAGCCAGATTGGAGAGTGTTTCGATCACGCCAATTGAATTGGATTCCGATCTCGCGATGGACATTGCATTGTCCAATCGACTCGATTTTATGAATGGGCGTGCTGCGTTAGTGGACAACTGGCGGTTGATTGCCGTCAGCGCTGATGCGCTGCAGTCAGCGCTCAATATCACAAGCTCGGGCACTGTCTTAACGGACCGGAATGATCCGTTGGCGTTCCGGGCATCAACTGCGAACTTGCGGCTAGGCTTGGAATTTGATGCTCCTTTCACACGGCTGTTGGAACGAAATGCTTATCGTGAGGCGTTGATCAATTATCAACGGAGCCGACGTGCTTTCATACAGTCCCACGATGCCCTGCAGGTGGACTTGCGGGTCATCCTACGTCAGATCAAGCAGCTTGAGGAGAGTCTGGAGATTCAGCGGAGATCGGTCGCAATCGCAATTCGACGCGTTGACCTTACTCAAGCGCGGCTTGAAGCTCCAGGCAGACCGGCCCAGCCCGGGCAACGGCCACCTCAATTGGGACCAACGGCGGCAATTAATCTTATTTCGGCCCAAGCATCGCTGCGTGATACGCAAAATCGTTTTCTCGCCACGTGGCTGAGTTATTATGCCGCTAAGATGCGGCTTGCTCGTGAGCTGGGGGTGATGACTCTTGATGATGAAGGACGTTGGTTGGAGGAACCGTTACCAACCGATCAGCGCACAGATGGGTTACCGGCGGGACAGCTGGATGGCCTGATTGACTCGCAGTCAGTTGATGAAGGGGCGGAAGACTTTCAATTAGTTCCTCCCGAGGTGGCGGATGAGGTGCTGGAGTTTGTTGAAGCCTTACCTGAAGATTTTGAGCTGCCGGTCGCCGACCCCAGCGGCCTTCAACCTGAACAGCGGCGACCGACACGACTGCCCGGTGTGGGAGTTGAGATGAAGCAGGGTGATGCACAGTCGGGGGTGCCACAGTAGACGACTGTTCACGGGTGCAGCGAATCACGGCTATTTATGCGGATGATGCACTTTGTGGCTGTGGAGGTAGGAGTACCGGTTGATGTGGAGCGTTAACCATCCGCCGACCGCAACGGTGATCGGGACAGGGTTTGATAGATTGAAACGGAACGTAACAAATACTGCGATTTATTAGAAACAGAGGGGCTGGGCTCGTTAAATTAACAGGCGAGCGTTCAGGAGATGGAGTCTGATGAGGGAGAAGAAAAGGCGCGACACGCTCCGGCTGTGAGAACGCAGGTTGGTACCGCTGATGTGCCGGCGGCAGCCAAGTTACTGTTGGACGTAGGCGGGTATCAAACTTTGGTCCGCGTAAAGTTGGCGAGGATTGCGGTGAGGATGTGGTACTGAGTGTTGGGTTCCTTGCCTAAATGAATGCGGTGGGTTAGGAAATTCGAAATTAGGTCTCGGCAATTGTGGTTTCCAATGTCAGGTGAACATCAAACTAAGGCGGTCAATGTCTCTGAAAAGGGGCTTCTTTCCAGACAACGTTTTGTTTTCTGGTTCATTCTGGTAGGCGGGACTTTGTCGGCTTTGTTTCTGAGCGGGAGCGGGAGCGAGGCGTGGATGCCAGCGTTCTTTGGAAAAACTGCGCCCGATCACCTGAGTCACCTTGTTGAAAAAAGGGGCCTTGAAGTCACGATCACAGAACAGGGGACGGTTCAAAGCGCTGAGAACACTGAGATCAAGTGCCGCGTGCGGGGATTCAGCACAGTCACCTATATCATCGATGCTGGGACTGAGGTGCAAGAGGGCGATGTGTTGGTTCGGCTGGATACGAAGCGGGTCGAGGACGCGATCAGTAAACACACCACTGAGTCGCACACCGCTCGAGCCACGCTGGAGGAGTCAATTGCCAATCTCAATCAAAGGCTGCTGGCAGAGGATGCGTATTTGGAAGGTGAGTACAAGACACGACTGCAGACCCTCGAAAGACAACTGAAAGTAGCCCGCACGAATCTTGAGACTGCTGAAACGCACCTTGCCAATTCACGTTCCATGTTCAACCGTGGGTTTGTCACGCTGCTTGAAGTGGAAAGTAACGAGTTTACGGTAACGCGTGCCAAGCTCGAGTTGGAGGTCGTGGAAACGGATTTAAGGGTCTTGGAAAAGTACACACGCAATATGCGGCTGGAAACGATTCGCGGGCAACTAGCCGCCGCAAGATCGAAGAAGGAGGCAGATGAGTCTGGTTTAGCGATGGATGAAGGACGTCGGGATCGGGCGGTGAGGGAGTTGGAGTATTGCGTGATCAAGGCGACAAAAGCGGGGCTGGTCATTTATCCGTCATCCGCTGCCTGGAAGGATACGCCAGATGTTACGGTGGGTGCCGGCGTTCGACGCGACCAGACGTTGCTGCTGATGCCTGACTTGTCGAAGATGCAAGTAAAAGTGGGAATTCACGAATCGATGATTGCACGTGTGCATGTCGGGATGGATGCAAAAGTCACGCTTGCGAATTCCGTTTTGGAGGGAAAAGTCAGTGCGGTGGCATCGGTGGCACGACCCGCCGGATGGTGGACAGGTAATGTGGTCAAGTACGATGTGATTATCGATGTTCCTCCCATGGGCGACCTGAAACCCGGCATGACCGCAGAGGTCGATTTGTTGCTTGCTTCCTACGAAGATGTTGTCTCGATCCCGGTTGCTTCCGTTACCCAGTCTGAGGAAGGCTGCTTCTGCTGGGTGAAGCGTGGTGATGTATTTGTAAGGAGACCGATCATGCTGGGGGATGGGAATGACATTTTTCTGGTTGTTGAAGAGGGGCTTGAGGTGGGGGACGAGGTTGCCTTGTCCCCGCAGGCAGTGATGGCAGACATGGACGACACCTTGAAGCCGCTCGAAGCGGATAAGTCCAAGAGAAACGTTACTGGAACAGTTGAGGCCGCGGACCAAGGCGGAGAAGGTGTCGGAAATGAGTAAGCACAACGAGAAAAATCGCTCCGTGGTCCTGAAGTTTGTGTTTCTGGTGGCTTTGCTGGGGATTATCGGGATCGGGATCCGCACTTACTCGGAGGCAGGGTCGAATGGGAAGACATTGACCGCCGAGGTACTGACGCACACTGTTGGACGTCAGGCTTTGACGGTATCGATCACGGAACAGGGGACTCTCGAGAGTCGTGAGAATGTTGAAGTCAAGTGCAAGGTCCGAGGCGATAACACCGTGATCTGGGTGGTAGAGAACGGATCGGTGGTAGAGGAGGGGGACGTTCTGGTAAGGCTGGATACGCTCGTGATTGAGGACACGATCAATGAACGGTCCAAATATGCGTTGTGGTCTCTATCCGGTGCTGAAAGCAGTCGTGCGAACGCCAAACGGGCAGCATTGGCCGTCAAGGAGTATGAAGAAGGTCGGTTTGTCATTGAACTCAAAACGTTAGAAAAAGATCTTGCGATCGCTGAGTCAAATCTCCGAGTCGCAAGAAATATGGCACAACACTCAAAACAGATGTTTGAACGTGGGTATGCCCCCGAGGTTGAATTGACGGAGAAAGTGTTTGCTGCGACCCAGGCCGAGCTTGCCGTCAATGAGGCAGAAAATGCAATTCGTGTGCTCAAAGAATACAAGAAGCCGCAGCAATTGGAGCAGCTTCGCGGTGAATTGAAAGCGGCTGAGGCGAATCGTGATTCTCTCAACGAACGCGCAAAAATGGACGGAACACGCCGCGACCTTGCACTCGCCGAGAAAGAGCTTTGCACGATCACCGCCCCCAAAAGCGGGATGGTGATCTACCCATCTGCACAGAGCTGGGAAAAAACACCCGACATTGAAGAAGGGGCGACTGTTCATCGGGATCAAAAACTACTGTTGATGCCAGATCTCAAGCACATGCAAGTGAAGGTGGGGATCCATGAATCGATGATTGAACGGGTATCACTGGGAATGAGGGCCGTCATCACGCTGCCCGAGCAGCAACTCACCGGGGGGGTCTCTGAGGTTGCCGCCATTGCGGAACCTGCAAGTTGGTGGACCGGGAATCTGGTCAAGTATGAAACCATCGTCGAGTTGCCCGAGTTGGATGGGTTGCGACCGGGCATGAGTGCGGAAGTTGAAGTTTTTCTTGCCGAGTATGAGGACGTGATGACTGTTCCCGTGACTGCGGTGATAGAGTCCGTGGACGGCGCTCTTTGTTGGGTTCAGTTGTCCGGAGGCCAAATCCAGAGGAGGTCACTGGTCTTAGGTGACAGTGATGACGTGATGATCATTGTTGAGTCGGGGCTCGATCTCGGGGATCAAGTGATTCTGAATCCACGCGGTGTGATTCAGGAAGCGCGGGACGTGAGTCTGCAGCCTGATACGCAGGAGGATGAGTCAACCAAAGAAAACAAGGATGACCGTGGCGTTCAGGGAAAAGCGGAAAATCAGTCGGCAGTAACCGATACACGGAACACACCCAGCCGATAGACAATGTTCTCCGGGTGGGAATGTCTGTTGACGCATTCGCAAACACCAGTTCACTTTTAAGAAGGATTCGATTGCTGTGCTTCGCTCGCGAATGTTCCACACCTTGGAATTGGGATTTAAAAGCCTGCTTCTGCAGCGGATGCGAGCAGGTTTGGCCGCCTTAGGGATCTTTATTGGTACCACCACCGTGATCTGGCTTGTGGCGATGGGTGAGGGTGTTAGTTACCAAGCACAGCAACAGATTCTTGAGCTCGGTGCCAACAATATTATTGTCAGGACCGTGGAGCCCAATGTGAAGGGCGAAAATGCCAACTCACGGATCAAGAACTACGGCCTTAAACGAAAAGATTTTGAACGCATTGTTCAGATCGTTCCGGGAATCAGTGCTGCGATCCCTATGAGGGAACTGAAGTTTGAATTGCGTCGTGACAATCTGACTACCGACGCCAAACTGGTCGGCTGTGTTCAGGAACACCTTGAATTGAACCAGTTGCAGATCGCTCGTGGGCGATGGCTGACGCAACGTGACGATGGCAGAAAAGTGATTGTCCTGGCACATGATACTGCCAAGAAACTGTTTCCCTACGAAAATCCGATCGGGAAAACAATTTGGGTGGGTACTGAGTTCTACACGGTTGTTGGTCAGACATTTGAGCGTACTGCGTCAGCCGCCATCGGAGGAAGTCTGGATTCTAGGGATTACAATCTTGATGCGTACATTCCCTTGGCAACCATGCGATCGCGCGTGGGCGATCTTGTAATGCGGCGTGTGGCGGGTGGACAGTTCGCAGGTGAGCAGGTGGAACTGAGTCAGATCACGGTGACTCTCGAGTCAACTAAACAGATCGATGAGACCTCGGGGGTCATTCAGTCCATGTTGGATACCTATCATGATGACGAAGATTATGCAGTGGTCGTGCCAAAAGAGCTGCTGCGTCAAGCGGAACGCACCCGCGCAATGTTCAATATCTTGCTGATCGTGATCGCCGGTATTTCTTTGTTGGTGGGAGGGATCGGTATCATGAATATCATGTTGGCCACTGTGACCGAGCGAACCAGGGAAATTGGGATCCGACGAGCCATTGGTGCAAAGCAGGGAGATATCACAAAGCAGTTTCTCGCCGAAACTTTGTTACTGACCGGTACCGGAGGGATTCTCGGTGTCCTTTTCGGTTTGCTGTGCGGTCCTGTGTTTCGGTTGTCAAGAAAGATTGTTCAAGCCATCGATCCCGAGTTGTTGCCACCTGTGGTCTCGTCCCTTGAGCCACGGATCGCATTATGGTCCGTTGTTTTTTCGCTTGTGATTTCAATGGGGGCAGGATTGTGCTTTGGGATCTATCCTGCCAGAAAAGCTGCCAAAATGAATCCGATTGAGGCTTTGAGGCATGAGTGAATTGGCTGGGGATTAATAAGCAAGTCATGGTTGCCGTTGAACTTGCATGATCAATGGCGGCTCCGACAAAAGTTCGGGGTGCGGTAAGACGGTTTCCGTGCTCCTCTCTGGGTGCTGGTTTTTATGCACGGCATCGTAATTCCTGTGAAATTCAGCTGAACTCTGGCCTGGAGTGAGGTTTAGCTGGGGTTGGTTGTGTGTGAAGAAGTACTGACGTACTTCGTGGAAGGGGTCATTTCTGCATCTTTCGGGACTGGGGCGGCCAAGGTTATGCTGCTCACTTTGAGCAGTAGTTTTGCTCACTTTTTCTCCTCTCGACCCGGATGAATCTTAAATGACCAGCCAATCAGCGATCCATTCATCAGCCAAACTTAGCGACACGGTTGTGGGCAGTTACCTCAGTGATTTAGAGGATCCTGACCTGATGGCCCGACCAGGCACTGGCTGCAATCACTTGGCTTGGCAACTCGGCCATCTAATCTCATCAGAAGTGCACTTGCTTGACAGCATTGCCCCGGGCAAAGCAATTCAGCTGCCAGATGGGTTTGCTGAGGCTCATAACAAGGATTCTACTGCAAGCGATGATGCTGAGGCGTTTCTTGGAAAAGAGGCTTACCTTGAACTTTATCATCAGGTGCGCGAGGCTACACTGAACGCACTCAATGAGGCGACAGAGCCGGAGTTGCAAGCAGCAGCCCCAGAGTCGTTTCGTGGCTTCTGTCCAACGGTCCTCGATATGTACGTCCTGATTGCGGCGCACCCGATGATGCATGCAGGTCAGTTTGCAGTGGTGCGTCGGAAGTTGGGGAAGCCAGTGGTGATGTAGCGATGGTAGTTGTCGGGTGCCGCTGGCAAACTTGTTTCGCGTACGCTGTGGGCGAGGCACTCAGGCCTGCAGTCTGGCACTCATTTGTTACCCACGTTGCGTTCATTGCGGCTCGCTCTGTTGCCGGACGGCACTTAACACGCACTACCTAATTTTTTGCTCGTTCGATCAATTGATCAATTTCCAGAACATGGCCATGTGGAACACGACTCCGTTGATACTTGTTCCAAATTACCTCGCGCAGTGCCTCGAGATCCTCGAGTGGAATGGTTGGGAACTTGGTCCATTCCATCTCAGATTTGAGCCGAGATTGCAGTGCCCATTTTCCGGCGTGACGGGTTGCTGTCACCAGCCGGACTCCGCCATCCTCAGTCTTTTCACGCCATTCGTGCTTCTTCATATTTAATTCGTCTTGTGAGTCTGACGTATCGAATCGAGTGATTAACTGCGTGAAGTCTGTGACCGCGACAGCTGGTAACGGGACTGGTGCTAGGCAGCCCGTTTTTGCAGGCCTGTGCAATAGGCAGCGTAGCTGAAGAACCGTAGCCACATTCTCGGCTACCGTCGTTCAGCCCGGGAAGATTGTAGCGGGCTGGGTATGATTTTGAATGTGGGGGAAGACCCGGATGATCTGGTTTTCACGAGGCGGATCATCTGTTGGAAAAACGACTTTTACTGTGTCAGGGCTGGGTACCCAGCGTGATGCGGGTGATGCCCGTTACCAATCTTATCCGGTAATAGGGGGGGGGCTGGTCGAACGCTGGAAGCATGTCCTGTGACTCACGCAATGATTTCGTGTATGACACGCCCATGAACGTCTGTGAGCCGAAAGTCACGTCCGCTGTAGCGATACGTCAGATCTTCGTGGTCCAACCCCATGAGGTGGAGGATCGTGGCATGTAGGTCGTGAACATGCACTTTGTTTTCCTGAGCTGCAAATCCGAATTCGTCGGTCGAACCGTAGGCCATGCCGCCCTTCACCCCACCACCAGCGAGCCATACGGTGAACCCGTGGTTGTTATGGTCGCGGCCGTTGCCGCCTTCAGACACCGGCGTGCGGCCAAACTCCCCACCCCATAGAATCAACGTGTCGTCGAGCAGGCCTCGCGACTTGAGATCACGAAGCAGGGCCGCGATTGATCTGTCGCTGTCGAGCCCCTTGGATCGGTGCCCACTCTCGATGTTGCCGTGATCATCCCACGGTTGCCCTCCACCATAGAACACCTGCACCATTCGAACGCCGCGTTCGACGAGACGGCGGGCCACCAGGCAAGCGTTGCCAAATTGCCCGGTGCCGTAGTGCTGGCGGGTAGCCTTTGATTCTCGGTTTAAATCAAACGCTTCTTGTGCTTCGGTTTGCATACGGAAAGCCATTTCTAAGGATGCAATCCGTGCCTCCAGTTGGTTGTCGCTGGTTCGTTCAGCGAGGTGCTTTTGGTTCAAACGCGTCATCAGGTCTAATTGTCGCCGCTGCGTTTCGCGATCCAAGTGGCGATTGTTGATGTGGGGAATGACGCGGGTGGGATCCATATTACTGTTGTTGATATGGCAGCCTTGGTAGACGCCCGGCAGAAAACTGTTGCTCCAAAGTTGGGGACCTACTACGGGTTTTCCGGGACATAAGACCACGAACCCAGGTAGGTTCTGATTTTCGTTGCCGAGGCCGTAACACAGCCACGAACCCATGCTGGGGCGTGTGGGTTGTGTGATGCCCGAGTTCATCATCAGCAGTGAGGGTTCGTGATTTGGCACGTCTGTGTGCATGGATCTGATAACGCAGATGTCATCGATACACTTGCCAACTTCAGGATAAATTTCGCTGACAGGCAACCCTGACTCACCGCAACGGTTGAACTGAAAAGGCGATTTCAATAATCCGCCGGTACCCCGTTCGGTTTTCAGGTCAGCGCCAGGGGGGCGTTTGCCATGGTACTTTTCCAGCATCGGCTTGGGGTCGAACGTATCAACTTGGGAGGGCCCCCCGTTCATGAAGAGGTGAATGACGCGTTTGGCTTTGGGGGCAAAGTGTGGAGGGCTGAGCGCCAGTGCATTCCCGCTTGATGCGTTTGCATCCAGAGAGGTCAACTTTCCTGAATCCTGGGCAAGAAGGTCTTGCTCCTGAAGTAATCCGGCTAGCCCCAGAGTGCCCATGCCGGTTCCGATTTTGGCAAGCAGGCTTCGGCGACTAAAGTTGTTCAAGTGGTTCATGTTAATCTATGTATAGGAATTCATTGGAACCGAGCAACACTTGCGCATATTGTTCCCAACGGTTCAATTTTGCACCCTCCGAATCACTTTGAAGAAGAAAACTGCTGGCAATGATCAATTCTTGTTGATCTGCATTTCTTCCAAAAAGTAACTGATAAATGCGATGGACCTTTGCTACCAGATCCTCCCCTGCTTCAATCTCAACGCGTGCAGCTACATTTTTTGATTGCTTAACAAAAAAGTCACTATTCAAAACAAACAATTGCTGCTGGGGGACAATGGTTTCAGTACGGACTGCACTTGTCACGTTTGCGTCCGGAAAGTCGAAAAGCCGAAGCAACCCGTTCAAGCTGTGTCGGCTGATTGCTCCGTAGATGGTCCGGCGATTGTTATTGCTGTCATCAAGGTTGACCGTCGGCCCGCCAGTAGTTTTGTCGAGATTTCCGGCGACCGAAAGTAGTGCGTCACGCCACGACTCCACTTCAAGCCGTCGACGATTCATGCGCCAGTGCAAACGATTTTCCGGGTCGAGGGTTTTGGCGGTGGGGTTGTGGCTACTTGAGAGTTGGTATGTTGTGGATAACATAATTTCGCGGTGTAGCCACTTAAGTGACCAGCCCGCGCTCATGAAGCGTACTGATAGCGTGTCGAGCAAGTCAGGATGAGTAGGTGGGGATCCTTGTTTGCCGAAATTACTTGGTGTGTCCACCAACCCGCGACCAAAATGGTGTTGCCAAACACGATTGACGATTACCCGCGCCGTCAGCGGATTTTCTGGGGAAGCGATGTCGTTGGCTAGTTCGAGGCGTCCACTTCCATCGCGGTAAGGTGTTCGCCGAGTGCCGGCAAGGATGCGTAGAAAGCGTCGCGGTGCAGTTTGTCCAAGACGGGAAGGATCACCACGGATGTAGACGTTGAGGTCTTTTTGTCCGGTGTCTTGGATTACATGCGCCATCGGTAAGGGCTTTGGCAGTGAGTTTTTGGCTTTCGTCCACTGGGTATCCAAAGCATTTAGCTCGCGGTGTTGAAGATCGGTCAAGACGTTAAGCAAGTCTTTGTCATTGAGCTGAAACAGACCAGATGGAGAAAACACGCGTTTGAGCAGTTCTTTTCTTGCACGGCGTTCGGGGGACTCCCGGTTTGTTCCCAAATCGTTGGGGGGCGTCGTGTAGACTCGGAATTCAATGCTTCCCGCGCCACTGCCATCAAGGCCGCCTTGCGTTATGAATTGTTGATAGCCAGGAGGCAACGAGTATTCGATCACAGAAAAGGCGTGGGTTCCGATTCCTTCGGCGTGGATCTTCCCGTCAACTTTCAGTGGTTGCCCGCCGGAATTAAGGTTCTTTCGGACCTTGCTGTGGTCGGTGGTGGCGTTTATCCAGTCTAATTCCAGCAGGGATTTCTCGCCCTTGCTGTTGGAAAGAAGGGGGTTTAACCAGTCACCCCAGTCAGAGTTAATCCCATCTCCTGCATCGGTGATGACAAGGAACAAGCGACGGGATCCCTGGAGATCAACTTTGATGTTCACCAGAGGACGTGTTTTATCAACTCGGGGACTGACAAACACTGCGTTCCCAGATTGCTCCTGTAGTTTTCCGTCACGTTCGTCGAGGCAATAGTTAAGGTATTCCTCAAATTCTGTCGCGGCCGCCACGACGCTGGGTGGCAGCGTGTTAGCGTCTCCGGAAGGCTCGCCAAGGGCAAGCCACGGTTGGAGAGCAGTGATTGACTTGATGTATTTATTACTGGGATTCAGGAACTTAACCCACCGTTGTAACCAGCCACGATCAAGATCAAGCTGTGCCGCAACGGTCTGGAGTTTAGTGGCACTGTCGACGGCTTTTTCCTGACGGAACCGCCAGACCGCAGACATGTAGTCGCGGATGTTTCTGCGTTGTTGTTCGGCAATTTCACTTTTGCGTTGGTCTCGGTAAGTCCTTACGGCGGTTTCGTGTTGTTTGACAACTTTTTCTGCTGCTCGGTACGCATCGACTACGTTTGGGGGCACCAGAGGTTTGTCGACCATGCGAGTGTTGTGAAAAATACCAGCAAGCGAGTAATAATCTTGGGTGGAAATCGGATCAAACTTGTGGTCATGGCAGCGAGCACAACTGACCGTAAGCCCAAGCAGACCTCGAGTGATAGTGTCGATGCGGTCGTCGAGTTCATCAGCCTGAGCTTGGGCTTTGTCCGAGTTCTTGTAATAGATGGCTCCAAGGCCAAGGATGCCTAAGCCGGCAAGCTGTTGCCTTGCGGATACCTGTGCATCAGCGACCAGGTCACCTGCTAGTTGCATCTTGATGAAATGGTCGTAGGGCATGTCATCGTTGAAAGCCTTGATTACCCAGTCGCGGTATTCGTGCGCGTGAACACGGCGTCGCACGCCAAACGTGTGCGCTTGGTCTTCGGCATAGCGTGCGACATCAAGCCAGTGCCGTCCCCATTTCTCGCCGTAATGTGCTGACGTTAGTAAGCGGTCAACGGCATTGGAGAATGCGTGGGACAGTGTGGTGTTGTCGCTAGTCCGCAGGAACGCTTGCATCTCCTCAGGGGTTGGTGGCAGTCCTGTCAGGTCAAACGTGGCTCGGCGTAGCAACTCGCGGGGGGATGCCTGCTGCACAGGCTCGATGCCTCGTTGCTCTAAACGGGCTTTGATGAATTTGTCAATGTCATTGCTGGCCCACGACGGGTTGGCGTTGCTGGGTGGAGTTGCCGCTCGGGGTTTCGTGAAAGACCAAAACTGACTAGCAGCTTCATAATCGATCGAAGGTCGAGCAACATTTGTGTTGGCGTTTCTGGGGTCGAAGGCACCTTGCTGCACCCAAGCCGTGAAATCATTGATTACGTCTGGAGGCAGTTTTCCAGATGGTGGCATCTCGAAGTCTTCGTGCTTCATCGCTGTAATGATGAGGCTCTGCGAAGGTTCTTTCGGATCCAGCGCCGGACCGCTATCACCACCCGTCAGCATGCCTTGGCGACTGTCGAGTAACAGGCCACCCTTTAGCTTGTTTTTCGCTTTCGCGCCTTGTGAGTGGCATGGATAGCAGTGCTCGGCAAGAATGGGCCGGATCCTGGTTTCAAAGAATACAAGGTCCTCTTGCTCGGTGGCAATGCACAGTCGGATTTCTGGCCAGAACAGAAATAGAACTGCCTGGCATATCCATAAATGTCGAACGCGTAGTGAAACCAAAATGTCAGGGTCCATGAAGGCGGGGGCATGGATGGCTTGCGTTGGCATCGCATTTGCCGGGGTCTGCGTTGGCCCATTATACCCCCGAATCCATACGATCTGACAGATCAGTGTGACGCTGTGGTGGATTTGGATCTAGCTGGCAGGGGGCTATGGTCAGCGAAAGCGAGAAAAGCTGCCAGTAGAATGCCTGTTGGCACCACCAAGGCACCTAGGGCCTGTTTATGGACGGTAAAATGTGTCAGCTAGCCCACCGTGTGCGGATGAGTTGGCTCCCAACGGCATCATCTGAACACTGAAACGGTTTCCTGGCGTGCGTCCTTGTTTTGAATGGTCTGCATCATGGATGGATTCAAAACGTGACATGGAATCAGATGGGATGCTGACGGCCTTGCCGCCTACAGTGTGCATTGATCGTTCCGATAGGGGATTAGCCAGTGAGGTGGGGATAGGGCCTTCTTCGTCGTAAAGACCGGCATCTTCGAAATAAATGAGCGTCTCGGTTGGTACCCGTCCTCACGCATCTTCGGAAGACCGTCGAGATTCAGTGGTGCGATGTTGATCGAAGTGAGTTTAGGTTCTCAAATTTGGCAGCGGTACAGAGGACCAAATTTAAGGGGGAGCAAGGTGAAGATCGCAAACCACAGAGCGAATCAAGTCACTGGTTTTGGCAATCCCGAGTTATGTGCTTCGGGGTTGTAGGGGTAACTTCCCGTTCGATCTCATCAGATACCGGAGGGTGTTTGGATTAGATGTTTGTGGCTGGGGAATCCTATTGGGACACGGAACATGTGCAAATCGCGTGTGCGAGTTGACGATTCGTCCTGAAAGCACTTTCATCGCATCCGTATGAGCTGAAGGAAAACAACACGTGCCTTGCGGTATCGTAACGCTCGGGGTGCCGCGACGCGCAAGACAGGTTTTATGGTCTGTCGGGTTTGCCAGTCGCGGCAATGTGCCCATCGCTAATCTTTGGCAACGTGCACGCTGGTGATCGTTGTTTTTGCGCCGGTGTTGGTGCGTACTATTCAGGTCACGGAGCAAAACCAAATGAATAGAGTTTGGCATTCTGAAGTTCAAATCGCAGTTTGATTTTTAGGGTCTCGGCTGGAGTGCTGGCCGGCAGTGTGAGATCGATCGCTTCATCAGTGACGGAGCCAACCACCTCGACGGGTTTCGACAACGCACGATTGTGCACGTCCGTAACAGTGATTTTCAATGTGCCCTGTGGTTTGACATCAGCGCTGACGCGCAGCGTTGGTGAGTACAGCCCAATGCTCTTTGTGATAATCACGGCGGGTTCGGATGGGGACTTCGGTTCATAGCCAGCAAAGCCATCGGGACGAAGGGTTGCTAACGATAGGTTGCCGCTGCGCCAACCATAGTGGTAATAATCACTTCCCCCATAATACAGGCGTATCTGGTTCGGAAGAAACACGGGGTGAGCACACGCATAAACGCAGCCATAATCATAGTCGAGAACCGTATCTGAACATGGTATCAATGGTTTGCCTGGTGCGATACGGTTCCAGTTTTCCGAATCGGGACTCCAGGCAAGTTCGGTCCAGACACGGTCGACGGGGGGCTGTGCGTGAATCGCAACCAATCCAAGGTAAACGCCAGCGTGGTAGAAAACCGGCATCGCGTAGGGTTGGTGGCTTTTTTCGGTCGCCTCCAATATTACACCTGTGTTCTGCCAATTCTTGAAGTTGTTGCTTTCCAGACGCGTGACCTGTCGACCTAAGGGGCCCCAAGTCCGGGTGATTGCGACATAATTTCGAGTATCTGGATTCCAGAACACATTATTGTGCGTGTCTCCTGCAATCTTTCCGATACCGCCGAGTTTTGTAGGTTTAGTCCATTGAATGCCGTCGGCGGAATGGCTCGTGGAAAGACCTTGCATGATCATTTTGTAGCGGCGTGAGGGATCGGGGTCCTGCGAATCTCGTGTGATTCCCGCGCCGTGCGGACCACGCCAAATGATGTTGTTGTTTTTGTTGCCATCGAAATCAACTAAACCGAGTGAAGGTTTTCTCCATGAGATGCCATCGTTCGAGGTGGCATAACAGATTGCCATCTCTCTTTTTGGAGGCGGGCGATATCGTTTGCTGTCACGCTGTGACTGGGGCATCTCGCGTGAGGAATGATCAACAATGAATGGGCTGTACCAGCATTGGTATATGTTTTTGTCCTCATTGAAAATTACGTTTCCATAAAGGTTGTCGAAACGCTTTTCCCACGGCTTGTCCTCAATGAACAGCGGGTTCGAGGGGTGTTTGGTTACGGTGCCAACTGTTAACACCGCGTTGTGTGTTGCCTCGATGATTCGGTCGTCCAGCACCAGATAGCGCTGGCGGGGCTTACGTTCGGTTTCGTCAATCGCGCTGCTGGTCTGATAGAGGCTGACAGCTATAGCACATGCGATAATTCCGGTACTGATTTTCATGGCGGTCGGTCAGGTCAGTTGCGTTTTGTAAAGGGTGCTGCAATCCAGATTCATAGGTGGGCGTTCGTATCCCAAAACCGAGTCTAGGGAGGATTTTACGCACAAACTATCGGGCTGCTGGACGAATGGTGTAAATGGTGTGCTTTGAACACTTTGTTATTCTATAGTTTTTACGAGGCTAGGTTTTGGTTTCGCCCCACATGTCTGGATGTTGGGTGAGGTGCCCTGTTATGATGACGTTTGGACAAGTGTGCGCTGGACGCTTTACGTTTCTACTTGGTGATATCCTTTTCATGCGGTCTGGTGGTTTCTGTCGTTGTGTGAGCGAGTGTCACTGCAGGAGTCGATAGGGTGTTCACGGCTAAGGTTAGGTTGGTGACATGGGAGTATCGCAGCTATGAATGTGGGCACACCGACTCAGATAACGCCCTGGCTTTTTCCACGATTTCTGTTGTTGGTGTTTTGCGTGATGGCTGTGTGGCCATTGCTTGGCGTCGCGGCGAGTTTTTCAATACTCGAAAAGATGTCAGAGGCGGTGCTGTTATTTGGTGGGCTTACGGTTCTGTTTCTCTTGCCCGTCAACATGTTGGTTCCGTTCAATGAGAGTGGATTCGTAACAGCAATCATTATAGTGTGGTTGCTTATCTGGGCTGGTTGTACATTATGGTTCACGTCGGGATCATCGACACGCGGTTTACAGTTAGCTGCCTTGGTGGTGGTGTCGAGCATTTCGCTTTGCCAGTCGGTGCTTGGGTTTTTGATGCTCCTTGGCAAGTACGTATAGACAAGGCGGATACATAGCTGGTTAACCATCCAAGGTGACCTCCGCCGTAGAATTGGACCATTGTGGCTGAGAGAATCTTGCTC
>JACLAC010020261.1_pt1 | contig 27033 bp, 19 predicted proteins | sample 8027881 | NCBI WGS metagenome assembly JACLAC01 (sample SAMN15725517, study PRJNA655200) | protist metagenome | isolation source: fluorescence activated cell sorting (FACS) single amplified genomes of... | place: Spain: Blaines Bay Microbial Observatory, Mediterranean Sea | collected 2016-01-19 | reverse complement strand
AACTTGGGCTAGGGTGCAATCAAGCTTGGCTAAGGGGGTAGGTTTCCTGGGGCTGCCACCGGATCAGATCGGGGTTGTGTAGGTAATCGGCGTCACTAGGGGTCAACCCCCATTGAATCAGGCAAAAGGAACAGGCCCGAAGATATACACGTAATCCGTGACAATCTCGAAGTTTCGCTGGTCAAGGGCCTCACGAATCTCTTCATAGTACATGGACAAAACAATGATAAAGGGATGGGACCGGAGGTCCTCCAGTGCGATGATCGGTTTGCCGAAAAGCGTACCACCCGCCGCCTCTTTTTTGCTGACGATGAAACCGCGGATATCATCGGCGAGTTCGGGATGTTGTTCCAGGTAACGGCGAGCCATGGCGCCCGCACCATAAGCATAGGTGGGCCGATCCGCTTCCCGTCTCCGGACCCGTGTGTCAAAGAGAAGGACACGCATGATGGTCAGCAAGGCTTCCCCAAACATCAGGGTCTCTCGCTGTGCATGTTCAAAAAGAAAACTTCGGCGCAGGCAATGGGTGATCTCGTAAATATAACGAAGGGCAAACAGAGGCTTTTTCAACTTACCGACCTGATCCACGAGGATAGAGTACATAGAGGGCAGGAAGTGGGCCAGGTACTTGAAAGCATGTTCCCCGGAGAGTAGCCCGCGATCGTGGGCATCGAGACAAAAATAAAAATAATCCAAAACGACGACCACATGAATATGATTGATGGACTGGGCTCTGCCCTGGTGCTGCCGGATTCCACACAAGCGCTCGTTGATGAAGTAGGCGGGCCCCTTTTCCAAAAGCTTGAGATAGAGGATTAGATCGAAAGAACCCCGATAACTGAATTCCGGCTTGCCCATGTAAGAACGGAAAATATTGGTCCGGGGCAGGTGTGCCCGTCGAATCAGCACATTGGATGGTTCTCCCGGATACCAGTCCTGGTTTGCGATGCAATCGGAAAGCAGGAAGCGGGGTTCCACGACCCCGTCGACCATTTGCTCCAGGGCAAAATAGCGAGGTGCTCCCTGTTGACGGCCTTCTTCATCAATAAAGTACCGGCGGGTGAAGACAAAGGAAACTGCCGGATGTCGTTCCATCACCGCGACTGAGCGTTCGAGAAAATGGGTGTCGATGATATCGTCGGACATCATGGGTTTGACAAACTCCCCACCGGCGTCACCCAGCAAGGCCTCGAAATTTGCCAGAGGACCGATATCCTTGGGGTTGATGTGGTAGGTCACGGGAAAAGAACTCCGGAAGGATGCGACAAAATCAGGCTCACCTTCTCGCGTTCCATGATTGTCCCGAATCAAAACCTCGAAATCGCGAAAGGTTTGCCTGGCCAGGGACTTCAGGATCTCGTGTATAAAGATATCCCTTCCCTTGTGGGTGGGGATGACTACACTTACCTTAGGTTTCCGTGTCATGGGGCGCTTCCTCTTCCTCGGGAACCATGGCCGGAGCTTCACCATTTCCGGGCGGTGAGGGCAGCACGCCTTCATGATAGAGGACCGAGCCAATATAGTAATGATAGCCGCGTTTGAACAGAACCAAAAGTACGGCACTGGCGGGTAGGGCGAGGATCATTCCTATAAATCCGAAATAGCCGCCGCCAACCATCAGGGCAATCAAAACGACCACCGGATGGAGGCCCACCGATTCTCCGACTATTTTCGGTGTGATTACCATCCCTTCGAGCATCTGGCCCACGATGAAGGTGACCCCCGAAAGAATGATTTGCCACATGGGGTTCCCGGTCAAGTAGGTGAGCAAAACTGCCGGAACGAATCCCAAGGCGATCCCCAAATAGGGGATCAGGTTGGCGAACCCGGCGACAATCCCGATCAGGAGCGAGGCGGGACAACCCGCGATGGTCAAACCGATGGAGTAGATGACCGCGAGGATCAGGGCTACCAGTAACTGGCCCTTGATAAAGTTCCCCAAGGCCAGGTCCAACTCGGTAAACAGGTCGACGATATATTTTTGTCTTTTGAGGGGGATCAACTTGACCACCTTCCCCTTCATGATGTCAAAATCCCGGAGGAAGTAAAAGGCGAGCACGGGAATGATGATTAGACTAAGGATGTTGGCGACGAACGCGCCCACGGATTTAAAAGAAGATGCCAGGTTGGTGGTAATGTTGGTCAATAGGACACCGGCATTATCCTGGAGCCAGGTAAGGGCTGCCTCCTTGAGGTTTTCTACCTGTTCCTTGTGCTCCTGGGCGTAAGTAGTCAATTGAGGCAATAATTTGTCGCGGAAGGTTTCCCAATAGGCCGGGAATTTCTGTAACAGCTCCTGGATCTGGGCCAGGACCTTGGGAACGATGTAGAGCGTGAGCCCGAACATGGTCAGTATCAGGATGAAAATCAGGATGACTATGCCCCAGGTCCTGCTGATTTTCCATTCCTCTAACTTGTCAATGATCGGGTCACCCACGTAACCTATGGCCAATGCGATACTGAGTGGTGCCACGATCTTTTGTAGCGAGATCAACAATGAGAGGAGCAGGACCAACGCCAGGAAAATGACAAGGTTCCGGAACCATAGCTTGTTTAATAACATGCAGCCTCCCGCTTCTAAAAGAAAAAGATCAGGCCTCGACTTCCCCCACCAACTTCATTCCCTACCGGAATAAAAGCGGGGCCGAAAGCAATGTGCCAGTGGGCTCTATTCTACGCACATTGGAGGGGCGAGGCAATCCCGTGCCGTTGAGATCTTGGGAATTAAACCCCTGAAAACGAAAAACCGGGGCGAGGGGTTTAGCCCCGTCCCGGTTTTCTCCTGGTGGATCATTGCGGTAATCGTACCGCGTTAATCAAGTCTACCGGTATTGAAGTCTCCGTGGACCCAGATCCTTTTCATCCACCTGGCAAATTTTTCCATGTCGACGAGGTAGGCTTTGTACTGATCATCCTTCCATACACCGTATTCCTCTTTCGGGTTCCGGCATCGGCGAACCTGGTAGCGAATCTGGTGGGTGGAAAAAGGGATTCTCTCACAAACATCCGTAAGATAGAAACGACCCTTTTGGCTCAGCAGGGTGTTGCCATCCCAATGTTTTTCTACGGTTTGGATTTTTGGTAAGCGATGGGCTCGGTAATAAGGCGCGAACTTCTTCATGCGTACCTGCCAATGGGTCCATGTCTTTCGGATACCCATGACTTCCCATGGGTTTTTCCCCATTTTTTCCAAAGCGCGCGCTTCCTTTTTGAACTCACTCGAGTGCACCTGGAGCTTTTGAGCGACGTCTTTCAGGAAAAAAATACCTTCCTGGGAAAGCATTTCTTCTTCACTCCATTCACCCTTCACACTGAGAAGGTGCATCTCGTCATCGTTAAAAATTTTTTCCACATCAACTATGTCGATGTCCTGTTCAATTGTTCCAGCATGTCCGTTTGTCACAGCATTCCCCCTTGGAATAGGTTCTACTTAGTATAATACATTACCTTCTCGATTTTAACAAACAGATTATTTCTTAAAAATTTCTTGAATTGAACAGGCCATGTGTTTTGTAATGAGAAGCTGTCCTCAAATCACCATGAAATCATGGTATCCAGGATAGGGAAATCATCGGTTTCCCATTTAAATCATGTAGGTTAACATGATTCATCCCTGATGACAGCTGAATTGCTAATGTGTTCTTCATGTTTGCAAAGCTTTCACTTCCCCAAAACCCTCGTTTGGAGTCATACCCATGAAAATCCGGGTTGAATTTCGGGATCCGGAAAAAAAACAATGACGATTATATCGCCGAATGCCATTCATCCACTTAGCGGGCAAAAAAATATCCTATCCCAGAATTTGGCCAGACTTTTAATGATTTACTCGTGCTCAGGTTTTTACCCATGCTTGGGTTGCCATCATGGATCAGGTCTTCAGGCATTTCGGAGATGTGCGTGCAGAAAGGGAAAAGGGATGGCGAGACGGTACCGGAGTTCGCACTGTTCTCCTATTTTCATAATTGACCCATCAAAATGATTCGGGATCCGAAAAATTTTGAGCCATCGTTAACCTACACCCAAAAAATGTACCGGAAGTTCAACCCAAAGTGTATGATTAAGCATTGCCGGAACCCACAAGTTCTGTAGGGGAGACCGGTCCAGTTGATTTCGGGCAGCCGATCCGGGAGCTGAACCGAAGTGCCGAAGCACGTGGCCTATGGACTGGGCACAACATAAATAAAATCCCTTGGAATTCCAGGTTGATCCAACGGGGAGGTTTGGCGTACATTTGGGATGGGCCTGCTGGACCTCGATGGTCACAAGGGGAACAAGGGAGGTTGTAGCACATGACGCAACGAACAGGATCTTGGTGGTGTTTGATTTCGGCCTGCTTGTTACTGATCACGAGTTGTGGCCGAAAGGATGTGAACCGGCACGGCGAGATCAAATTGAGGGGTGAAAAATTTGTCTCCCTCAAAGGTAGGCACAAGGGGGACCTGTTGCAAAAAGGGATTGCTTCCTGGTATGGGAAACCCTATCATGGCCAACGTACCGCCAACGGGGAGACCTACGACATGTGGCAAATGACCGCTGCTCACAAAACCCTGCCCTTCAATATCCTCATCAAGGTGGTCAACAAGGATAACGGCCGCTCGGTAAAGGTGCGCATCAACGACCGTGGTCCCTTTGTAAGGGGCCGGATCATTGACCTTTCCCGCAAGGCCGCCCGTCGATTGGGTATCGAAGAGACCGGTACGGCCCGGGTGAACCTCTATCTGGCCAATACTACAACTGAGTCTTCCAAACCACCGATTGAACCCCCCAAACCACCAAACCGGCCGGCTATTACTACCTCCTCCGGCTATTGGACCATCCAGGTCGGTAGTTTTAGTGAAAGGGACCGGGCTCATGCTCTGGCCCATCTCATGAAATCATACTCCGATCATGTATCTGTCGAGAGATTCGCTAAAATGTTTCGGGTTCGTGTAGGCCAGTTTAAAACCAAAAGTGAGGCTGGGTTTCTTGCAGAATTATTCGCTGATGAACAGATATCCGCATGGATTGTCTACGTGGAATGACACCAGTTTACTGACGTCCCAACAGGGGTGGGAACATGTGTTTCAAGTCCGGGTAAAGGGGCTGCAATGGCCCGAGCCCTTTCGCCGGAACAACAGGCAAATAGGTCAGGGGTTTTGGTTGGGAACAGGTTCTGGGAAGGGCTTTTCGAGGTGTTCGCCCGATATATAAATGACTTCGCATATGCTTCAAGGTAAATGATGTGCCAAGATGACGGAAAGACATTTTAGGCTTAAATCCTGAAGAAGTGCCCTTTTTAGCCGTTCGTAACCCTCATCTTCCGGTTCCGCTAAATGATAAAAAGTGACCAGAATCAAAAAAAACCCAGGGAAACCCTCACTATTCTGCTGTAAAACTCACTGGACAGCAGTGTAAATTTTTTTTGGGGAAAATCCGTGGGTTGCTCGTTTAGATCATTGAGACGTGTTTTAGGGGCCCTACTATGAGTTTCTTTAGCTGGCTGGAACAAGACAAACATGAACCGGGGTATACCCCGGAGGAAGCCGATTACGCGGATTTCAAGCGTATCTGGGAAGCTGCTCGTGTCACCTCCCCCCAGCCGCCTGATCCGGAAATGGCCTGGGCCAACCTATCCGCTCGGATGGAAGCTGTACAAAAACCCCGGAGTTTTTTTACCCCGCGTTTCTCCCTGGCTTTTTCGGTTCTGCTCGTAATGGCCGTATCTATCTGGTGGATGACCCCACCAAAGGGTGCTGAGCAGTACATCACCTCTCGCGGCCAGAGGATGACCGTTAACCTTCCCGACCTATCCAGTGTCTCCCTCAATGCCGCTACTAAACTTACCTGTTCCCGCCTGTTCAATCACCAGAATCGGGAAGTGTTCCTCCAGGGGGAAGCCTTTTTCTCCGTAGAACGGGGGGATTATCCCTTTGTGGTTCATACCGGGATAGCCGATGTCAGGGTTTTGGGCACCAAGTTCAATGTTTATGCCCGCGAGGATTTGGTTCGGGTCGGCGTTCGGGAGGGAACCGTAGAGGTCTCACTCCCCGTGAATGGGGTGATCCACCGCAGGGTTCTAACCGCCGGCCAGACCATTCGCTGTACAAGGTTGGGGTTTGCCTCCCAGGAACCTGAAGCCATAACCTATGATGTCTTTCCCGCCTGGGCCCATGATCACCTGCTCTTCGATGGAGAACCCCTGGCCCTGGTTTGTGAGGAGATCGAACGGTATTTCGGAATCAACATCATTTTGAAAAACCCAGAATTAGCTTCCGAAGAGGTAGACGGGTTACTCGTTGCCCGACATCCCGAGGATCTCATTTCGTCCCTATGCAAAATGGTCGGCGCTGACTACCGTTACCTGGACGGCCACTACCTCATTCGATAACGCCCTTGGGCCCGGCTTCCCTGCTTATCTTCGCGGTCGATCCGAGCCCTATTTTGGGAAGAGGTGACCAAATACGATCACCTACCCCTGGCAATATTTGAGCGGGTGACAATATACGACCACCTTCGTGCTTGTGCTCATTGGGCATGATAAATATCTAAATCTTTGGCAACAAAGGGCTTGTCTGAGTCGAAGTTGCCCGGGGACTGCTGGCGCGGATCTTGCTCATACCTGGTTGGAATGGAAGGCAGGTGATTTTGTCTTCGTCCTGCTCGAGGCCATTAAAGATCCGGACCCCTTTTCCCGGGAGTTTCTCCCTCCATTCCGGCCTTTATGCGCGGCGGGGTTGCTCTTCTTTTCTATCTCCAATTGATTGGTATGAATAAAACGGGGAGAAGTCTATGATCATGCAGGAAACCAAAGAAAGATCAACCGGAGGTCCTGAAGATACCGGTGGAATCTCGCTCACTAGGAAAGTCGCCTCCCTGGAACGGCTCCTGGAAATCAGCAGGCAGGTATCCACCCTGGATTTAGGGACCAGCTTGAGGCTAATCCTGAAAAGTATTCTCGAGATGACGGCTACCAAACGGGGCCTTCTCATGTTTTGCAACAAGACAGGGGCACTCCGTTTCGAATTTTCCGTCAACCTGGAACAGGAGGTAGTGGACAGCGATGAGTTCGATATCAGCAGATCCATTGTAGAACGAGTGGTAGAGACGGGAAGGGTCATCATGGTCAGAAACGTGCCCGACCCGGGTTCTGACGGGCATGCGAGTTTTACCGTCCTGGGAATCAAAGCAGTTTTGGCCATTCCGTTGCAGATCAAGGAACGCTTGCTGGGCGTGATCTATGTGGATACGGATACCCCGGACCACAAGATGTCGGAGAGCGATTTCTCCATATTTTCCGCATTTGGGTCCCAGGCCGCCATTGCCATTGAAAATGCACGCCTGCATGAGAACCTGCAAGAGGATTATTTTTTCCTCAAACGGTCTGTGGAGGACAGTTTCAAGTTCGACCGGATCATTTACAAGAGTCGTGCCATGCATACCGTTTGTGAAACGATCAAACAGGTGCTGGACAACGATATAACCGTCCTGATCGAGGGCGAGACCGGGACCGGAAAAGAACTGGTAGCTAGGGCTGTTCATTTTAACAGCAACCGCAAGAATAATCTTTTTATGAGCCAGAACGCCGGCGCCCTGCCCGATACAATCCTGGAGAGCGAGTTATTTGGACACCGGCGTGGTGCTTTTTCGGGAGCCGTGGAGCACAAGGCCGGACTTTTCGAGGTAGCCAATAGGGGTACCGTGTTCCTTGACGAAATCGGCGAAGCTTCTCCAGCGCTCCAGGTCCGTCTCTTGCGTTTGCTGGAAACCGGAACCTTCCGCCGGGTGGGCGATACCACCTTGCGCAAAACGGATGTCCGTATTTTGGCGGCAACCAACCGGAACCTGAAAAAAGAGGTGGAAGACGGCCGGTTTCGCCAGGATCTTTATTACCGGCTGAGTGTTTTTCCCATCAGGCTGCCACCGCTTCGGCAGCGCATGGATGACCTGCCCCTCCTGGTCCGCCATTTTGTGGATTACTACAACAAGGAGCTCAAAAAAGCCGTGCGCTCCATCTCCAAGAAGACCATGGCCGCACTGATGGACCGTACTTGGAAAGGCAATATTCGCGAGTTGAAGAACTGTGTCTACCGCATGATGGTCCTCACCCCATCAGGACATTCAGTGATCGCCTTGCCCGATTGTGCCGCGGAGGCGACTCTGCAACCCCACGGGCAGGCCATCCAAATAGAGAACCTGGATGAACCTGAAAAAATCAAGACCATGGAAGAAATAGAGCGTGAGCACTTTATTTACGTTCTCAAACTGGTCAAAGGCAACCAGGCTCGGGCAGCACGTCACCTGGGCCTGAACAGGAGCACGTTTCGCTGGCGAATGAAGAAACTGGGTCTACCCTGAGTTCCCTATGATAAGAGGACCCATGGGATCAGGGCCCGTCGCTACCCAACCCTTCCACCCGGGGCCCGGACCCACAATGGATAGCTATTGGGTTTTTAGGAGGATTATTACCGATTTTTCTTGACCCTGGTGCGTTATAGGGTAAGTTATGTCGGATATAACCGCCACTCGAGGGTGGTCATCCGTCATTACTGGTTAGATAAGTTTGTGACCTGTTCACAACCCTGAAAAAATAAGATAACATAAATAAAACCAAAAACTTGACTTGTTAATTTTCCAATGGTTGATCCAGGTTGTTTCAACCGGGATTTCAAACCGGGGGGAGGGTGCTGGATAAACGAATTCAACTTTTACATCACCGGTTCACCAGGTGCTGGATTGGGGAAAACCTGTCCGGCAAAGAGCAGTGAAACCATTCGTGAGGCTGACTTTTAGAAAAAGGAAATGAGATGTCCGAGGTAACGTTTTTACTCGAGAAATGGCGACAAGGGGATAACAGTGCTGCCGAGGAGCTGTTCCCCCTTGTCTACGATGAGCTACGCGGGGTCGCCGCCGCTCAGATGAAACTGGAAGAAGGCTATCATACCCTGTCACCCACGGCCCTTATTCACGAGGCCTTCCTGCGCCTGGTCGGCCAGGACCGGTCACTCCTGAAGAAAAGAGCCCAGTTCTTTGCACTGGCCGCGCGCATGATGCGCCGGGTCCTGGTCGATCATGCCCGTGAAAGAAATGCAGACAAACGGGGGGGCGCTGCTCGAAGAACCACCTTGTCCGGCTGTGCCGAGATCGGCAAGGGCAATGAATGGGATCTTTTGATCATGGACGATGCCTTGGAGTCCCTGGCCGGAACCGACATCCACCTTTGCCGGATTGTTGAATTGAAGATCTTCGCCGGATTCAAGATGGATGAGATTGCATACCACCTGGAGATGGCCCCGGCCACTGTCTACCGTAAATGGAAGGTGGCCAAGGCCCGGTTATTCCACTACTTCGAGGAGATATGAAATCAGCACTGTCACGACCCCTCAACGAGTTTTTGGTGCCGGCACGCTCCTCGGAAAGTCTCGGCTATGACTTTTCCAGGTTCAAGAAACTTCCCGGAGTCTTTTTTCTCAGCCCCTCATCGGGGGAACACGGATTCCGCCAGGTCCATTATCTCCCGGCCCGTCGTGCCTCTTTCTGTGCGTACTTTTCAAAAAATGCCTTCAACTGAATAAAATGTCGTGCAGCAATATACTCATTTTCAGCCGGGGGTTGCACCCTCACCTCCCGAGTGAGCATCCCGGTATTGATGAGTCCGTTCAGGCCCACGAGATCGTAACCTATTCCCTGGCACCCGGGCAAGTCTACCTGCCAGCCATCCTCCCCATAGACCTTTCCCGTTGTTTCTTTTTCCTCCAGCTTTTGACAGTTGAGATTCCGCTCCTTGTTCAACACGAACTGGTGCCCGCAACCGTTGCACGTGGTTTTCAGTTTACCTCCGGGTACCCTGTCAAAGGGGCTTTGGGATTGATTCCCGCAGGAAGGACATTTGATCTCCAAAAACATTCTTCACCTCCAGGTCCGCCTTAGAGTTCCATTTTCCCGAATTTTAACAGCAAATCGGCAATTTGTGCCTTTCAACTCATGAAATAATTTTCTAAACTGGAGATTACCTGACGGAATGGCACTTCCCTCCATTGTAAAAAAAGCGGTGAAGCCATGAAACTCCTCAAAATCCTGGTTCTGGTTCTGGTTGTGGGCGGCCTCGGCTACGGTTTTTTCTATTTCTTTTTCCAGCAGGAAGACGCACCCTTCGCGCCGCCCCGGTTCCCCCGGGATGCCCTGGCCTTGGAGCAGGAGGCTGAGATCAGGGACGGCAAGGCCCCCTTTATCATCGCCAATCTAGGCAAGGACCTCTTCTTTACCCAAGGCCTCTTCCATGGTAAGCAGGGCGGCAATGGCCTGGTCTTGTTGCGCGAATTATTCAAGGGCAGGCCTTCCGGCAGACTCCCGGAGGACCTCAATAACCTGGCCAAACTATTTTTTTACCTTGATCTCGAACACCTGGCCCGTTCCTGTCACACCCTCTATTCCCCAGCCTTGCAGGTATTGCTCCAAAGCTATGCCGATGGACTCACCGCAGGTTCCCAATCCGCCTGGACAACCCAGGATGTTCTGCTCATGCAACGGGGTTATGCCTTTCTTCTCGGTAGGAATTTCCTCAAGGAATGGACGGCCAACAGTTTTATCCAGGCATTTGGGTTCAACGCCTTCCGAGAGATTTCCGCTTATCCCTCCGGCAATTTCGGGGGTATCGCCAGCCAGGTCAGGCTCGAGACAAGTGTGACCTCCCTGTTCCGGGCGCCCCTCATCGAGACCGTCCGTTTCATGGATAATAAAGGGGTAACCAAAACTCAAACACGAACTCATCCCTTTCTGGCCTTTGTTTTCCAGCCCATGGGCCTGGAGTTGAGCAACCGTTTTGTCGCCCGGGGATTGTCCCTTGCCGGAACTCCTTTTCTCTGGTCCGCCGCCACGGACCGCCTCACCTTCATCCAACAACCCATTTTGGTCAATGATGAGCAGTTTCACCAGGTCCCGACTTCCACTTTCCTCGGCCGGACCGGCACCCTGTTTCACAACCGGGAAGCGGGAAAAGATCTCACCTATAATGATATTCCCGTTCACGCCCCATACGGGCGCAGGATCACTCCGGTCCTGGTAGGTTCGGCCGGTATGGATTATTTCTGGTATTGGGATGGGCTTCGACCCAGCGCAGACCTGGCCGCGCTCTATTACCTCCTGGAAGCCGGAAACATGGATGAGGCCATTTCCGCGCTCCAGTACCACCAGGTCCCTGCCGTCCAGCTTACCCTCTTTTCGCCCGGCGCCTCCCCGATAACCATGAGAGTATTACCCGGCAACCCGGAACGGGCCGAATCACGGCTAAACCCGAAAAACAAGCTTTTTCAACGGCCCTTTATTCAAATGGGCCAGCTTTTGCTCCCCTTGAAAGGGATCGATTTCCAGAGCCAAAAAACCAATCCGGTAGATCCCCAGGGGAGGGGTGTTTCCCAATTGGATCGACGCCTGGCCGCCCTGTTGCATTTCTACCTCGAGGGTCCCATGATGGGTGGCTCCATGCCGGACCGCGTTCGCGAGGGTATCTTGGAAATCCTGGATAATGCGGGCCTGCAAGACCGTGATTACTTTCTACAACTCGTTTGGAAGGGGCTCTTGGCAAGTGTACACGAAGACTATTTCCTGGAGCCGGGCCCTCATCTCATCCAGGCTTCGAATCTCGCCGTCAAGCGTTTCCTTTTGGCCAGCCTGGGCCTGGAACAGACCGGCTCACTTACCTCGGGCCCCCTGAATACCGGTGTTCGCTTGTTGGAAACCCAGCTGGAGAAGGCCTGGAATGTATGGTTGCGTGCTTCCCGCGCCAAACCACCCTATCCTTTCCTGCTCTCCCGAGCCGGCGGTCCCCAGGAAATCCATTTGCCCCTGAGCGCACGATCTCGCGATGGTGTGCCCGGATCGTTTTGGGTTAGGGACGGTAATCACATCAGCCGGATGGCCACCTTTACCCTGGTCTGGGACCATCCTTTTTACTTACGTGCCTATGCCGACCCATCCTCGGGCGATATGGGCAAAACCACCAAGGAGATTCCCTCCCGGAATTACGGTAAGTCCGTCGTAATCAAACCCAAGATTTAGCGACGTTTTTTGCAGGATCGGATTGTCAAAAAACACATATAAAGAGGAACGCCAGGTCTTCCCTCGGGAAAACCCGTCCGGATTGCGGGGAGTGCTCTGAAGGAGCGCCACAAACAACCCCCCGCAAAAACTAAAGGTTTAGTTCTAAAAAGTGCCGTTTCTGCATGGACACTAGTTGCACGAGTTCAGACTAGTTCGTCAAAAAACCCTTAAAGAATACCTACCGCATCGCGGACACGGTTCACTGTTTCCCGGGCTTGGGTACAGGCCTTCTTTCCGCTTTCTCTCAGCACATCCATTACCTCATCCGGATGGCAGAGCAGGTGTTGGTAGCGTTCCTGGTAGGGTGCGACAAAGGCCTGGATCTTAGCCAGGAGCTCCAGCTTGGCGTGGCCGTACCCATATCCGCCGGCCCGGTAGCGGGCAGCCATTTCACTCTGTTCCTCGGCGGTACTGAAAAAACCATAGAGCTTGAACACGTTACAAGTATCCGGATCTTTTGGTTCTTCCAACTGTTTCGAATCCGTCACGATCCCCATGACCTGGGACTTCAATTTCTTCTTGGAAGTGAACAGGTCAATGGTATTCCCATAGGATTTGCTCATCTTCTGGCCATCGGTTCCGGGTACTACCGCAACCTCATCCCGAATCACCGGTTCCGGAACGACCAGGACTTCGCCGTAGCGGGCATTGAGTTTCTGGGCCAGGTCCCGGCAGACTTCCACATGTTGTTTCTGGTCGGAGCCCACGGGGACCATGTGAGAGTCATAGACCAAAATGTCCGCGGACTGAAGGACGGGGTAGGCAAAAAGCCCATGGTTGGCCTCGAGTCCCCGAGCGATCTTGTCCTTATAACTTGTACAGCGTTGCAGCAGGCCCATGGGCGCCATACAGGTGAGGATCCAGGCCAGTTCGCAAACCTCCCGTACGTCCGACTGGAGGAAGAGCAGTGACCGGGACGGATCCAGTCCCAATGCCAGGTAGGTACGGGCCACATCCATGCTCTGTTCTATGATCGTTTCCCGATCGGGCATGGTGGTCAACGCGTGGTAGTTGGCAATAAAAAAATAGCGGTCCCAGTCCTCTCGGGCCTGGGAATCCAGATGCTGCCTGAGCGCACCCAGATAATTCCCCAAATGTAATTTTCCTGACGGTTGTATACCGGAAAGCACTCGTTTCTTCATAGCGAGCGCATTGTAACAGCACCCGAATGAGAAAAGCAACTCTAATTATCAAGGTGGGTGTGATTCAAGGTGAGAGATGGAACCTGGCAAAAGATTTCCAGACCGTTTGACTCAACCATAGAACCCTAACACAACTTTTCAGGCTTGCGATTCGAGGCTAGGCCCAAAGCTGTTAACGGCTCTGGGCTTTTGTGGAGTAGCTTGTCTCCAACACCTTGGCGCATCTCATCCACACGAATCGCTCACTCAAGGTTCAAATGGCAAAGCCTGTTTTAGTCAGGTCTCGGCAAATTTTTTGGACTGTGGTTATAATTTTAGTTCTTTGTTGGATGCTCAGTTCCGGGGTAACCGGTAGGCTGAGTACCCGGGCAATGGTCTCATCGGTTACCGGTAGGGGATCACGTGCAAAAGCGGCAAAGGCTTCCTGCCTGTGGATGGGGATGGGGTAGTGTACCTTGGCGTCAATGCCGCAAGTTTTCAACCTGGCCTGTATCACATCGCGCCGGGGATGGCGAATGGCAAAGGTGCTGATGACACCTCGACCCGAAGCCGTGTTCGGGGGCAATTGAACGTAGCTGGCCAGGGCTTCGCGATAAGCTTGGCTGTGTGCTTCCCGGGCCGCGATCCAACCTTCCATTCGGTCCAGTTTCACCAAGAGCAGTGCAGCCTGGATCGTGTCCAGCCGTGTATTAGCGCTGATCCGGTTACAGTGGTTGCGGTCCCTCAGGCCCAGGTTTCGGTAGGAGCGCAACCGTTCGGCCACCTCTTTGGAAGCAGTACTAATAAAACCGCCATCGCCACATGCGGACAGAATCTTCAAGGGGTGCAGCGAAAAACAACCCGTTCCGAAGGTACCCACATGACGGTCCTGGTAGCGGGCGCCAATGGCCTGAGCACAGTCCTCGATCAAGACCAGATCATGGGTTTCACAGAATGAAACGATGGGCTCCATCTCACAGGGGTAGCCGTTTAGGTGGACGGGTATCACCGCTCGAGTATGTTCCGTCAAGGCGGTTTCCAGGCAATCGGGATCCATCACCATGCTGTTCGCTTCGATGTCTACGAAAACGGGACGGGCGCCTACCATGCAAATGGCCGAGGCCGTGGCAATAAAAGAGTGAGAAACCGTGATTACCTCATCCCCATCCCCAATGTCATGGGCACGGAGGGCGAGTATCAAGGCGTCGGTCCCCGAATTGACACCGATCACGTGTGCGGCTCCGGTCATGGCCTTGATCCTTGCCTCGAAAGCTGCCACCTCGGGTCCGAGCACGAAATAACCGTGGTGCAGCACACGCCGGACAGCTTCCAACAGTTCTTCTTCCAGGTCCCTATTTTGTTTTGTCAAGTCCACGTAGGGTATGTTCATGGAATTTGCTTCCGGTAATTACGAGGAACCAACTCGATCAAGACCTCGGCTTCTTGGATCACATAAGTGAGTTTATCATTGATACAATAGAAAGTAACCCTTATTTCCAACGAGACCCACCCAGGGCTCAGTTCCTGTATTGGCCTCCCGTTGTGAACAACGCACCCCGTCCCAAGCTTGCCCCCACTTTGCTTGACAATAAAAGGAAGGAACGTTAAACTGAATAACTGAGCAACTGGTCTTTTAATGCTGATTGCGGACCATCCGATACGGATTCATGTCGGGTTCTTCGCCTTACCCGGAGCTGGCTTTTTCCTTTACAATTTCCCAACATCGAACTCCCTGCCTGGAGGTGCGTTTTGTTGCGGTTCTCTTTCCTTCGAGGGCATTTGCTGCTTATCTTGATCGGGGCTTTGGGGTTCATGGCCCTGGCTTTCACTTTTTTGGATCCCAATGAAAATAGGGACTCCAATAAACGTCCTAAAAAGGCGGGTATCCCCATTTCCATCGAGCAGGGGGATATTTCCGGTCTGGTTCCCATCACGGTAGGGATGCCCATTCCGGCCGGCACATTCACGACGAATCGTTTTACTGTTTCCGGAAACGAGGAGTTTATTCCCACCCAAACCCAGATCCTCTTCCAATCAGGTGACCCAACGGGGCAGCGCTGGTTATTTCTCGATTTTCTGGCCGAACTGCCTGTCACCGAAGCATACAGCCTTCATGAAAGGGAGCCACCGGCGCCGGACACACCGGTACTCATTGAAAACGGACCGGAGGGAACCCTGATGGTGGATACCGGAGCCGGTGTGTGGACCATTACACCGGATACGAACCTGCTGGCAGCGGTAACCGGTCCAGACGGAACCCCCCTGATCAACGGGGCCGGCTGGGGCGGGGAGGCGGTAGCCGCCTCGGTCGAAATTGTAGATGCAGGTCCGATCCGGGCCATGGTGCGCCTGCGCGCCGAACACGCCGTTCAGGGCCTGGACCTGGTAGCACGGCTTCATTTCTATGGGGGCCTCCCCTATGCCCGGGTGCGGCTCACCCTCATCAACCATAACGAGGCGGTGATGGGTATAGAAGCCCCGACCGCCGATAATGGAGAATGTGGCGTCGAGGAAACGCAACCGGTCATGAACGGGCTGAGTAGCCCCAACCGGATAGTCGCCGAAGACATTACCTGGGCCCTCGAGCTCCCCGAATCTACGTCCTCCGAGCGGGTTCTCTACCAGGATTCCAGCGGAACCGATAACTGGGATTATTATGTGGGTAGTGAACCGCGCATGCAGTCGGGCGTACGACGCCGAGGTTATGTGTACACTGTTGATGGTGTGGAAACGGAGACGGGAGACGCGGCCTCGGGTACTTTGGCCGCGGGCGGTGTTCGCCTGGATGTTCCCTGGTTCCGAGAACTGTTTCCCAAGGCCCTGCGGGCACGGGGCAACCGTCTCGAATTGGGCCTTTTTCCCGGTGAATTTGCTGCCGGACACGTGCTACGCGTTGGCGAACAGAAAACGGTCGATGTCCTCATCGGGCTCGATGAAACCAATGATCCGCCCAGCATGTTATATGCCTCGCCCGGGTTTGAACACCTGCGTGAAACCCACGCCCTGGGATTTATAGGACCAAGGGTTCCGGGTCAGTTCAATGATTATGAAGAGTACTTGGACGCCCAGCTGGACGACAATCTCTACGATATCGAAGAATGCGAGCACAATCTCTTCGCCGATGGCTGCGCCACCAGTATTTTCGATGCCCGGCAGCGTTGGGACTTCTATGGTTGGCTGGATTATGGTGATATTCCCACCGACTTCGAAACACCCACCAACCCTTACAACCTCAAGTATGACACCAACCTGGGTTTCCTTCAGCAGGCCCTGAGAACCGGAAACACCGGCTGGTGGTCCCTGGCTCATGCGGCCAATATCCATTTTGCCGATATCGACCTGTTCCACTCACCCGTCCGAGGTTATTCCGTGGACCGGGTCTGGTGGCAGGGTGGAGCCTGGGGCCATAGCTTCCACGATGAAGCGGGCCTGACCAACCCGCACCGCAATTGCGGCAATCCGGGAAATGACACCTACTGGGGTGGTACCGGGATGGCGGCCTGGGCCCTGCTCACCGGAGATGATATGGTACGTGAGTCCACCCTTGAGTTCGCCGACAACGCTCTGTGGCGGATCCGGAACAGCGTTGAAACCCCCTGTGCCATCGCCGCATGGGGCGGTGGTAACGGGGAGGGATACACCATGACCAACCCCCCATCCAGAGCGGTGGCCAACACCCAGCGCCTCCTCGTGTGGGCCTTCCGCCTGACGGGTGATTCCGCTTACTTGGAAACCGCGGGTGAGGCTGCGGCCTGGTACGAATGCGAGCGTGACGGCGGTCACATTGCCCTCACGGACTGTGCCAGTTGGCAGGAAGCCCTCCTGGCCCGAAGTATGGGCGAGTACATCACCGTGGCCCGAGATGCCGGCATTCCTCTCCATGCACTGGCAGAAACCGCCCTGCGCCATCTCCTCGAATCACTGGGCGATAACCTGGGCCGGGATGGAGAAGACCGGGCCTGGTTGCGCACCTGCGAAGCCTACAACAATACCGCCATTCGTTTTGACGAAATCAATGCCTGGATGTTCCTGGCCGCCGATGCCTTTGCCTATGGATGGGCTGTTTTCCAAGAACAGGACTGGCTGGATAATTTTGCCGCCCCCTCTTTTAACACGGCAGCCGAGGATCCCTGGTATGAGGGTGATTCCAGCCAGTATCACTCTTCCAAGGAACTCGCCAACACCGTTCCCAACGGCTTGGTTTACCTCCACTTTGCTCAAGGTGACCAACCGTTTTCTGTTTCCCTACCGGACGTGAATGCAGTGCCCGGCCTCTCCTTTTCCCTACCGGTTACCGTGGGTGATACTACCGGCAGGGGGATCCTCGGTTTTCAATTTGACTTGCTCTTGGATCCCGAATTGGGTGAGCTGACCGGCCTCCAAACGGATGGAACCCTTACCCAAGGGTGGCAAACAAACTTGGAAAATATCTCTTCCGGCCAGTGGCGCATCGTGGCCACAGCCGGTGACGCCACAACCCTATCCGGAAGTGGAACCTTGATCACCCTCGAGGGCCGCGCCGGCACGGCCACAGGCCAAACAGACCTGGTTTTATCCGACTTTCAGTCCGGTGACATTACCGCCCAGACCTCCAATGGCGTACTTACCCTGGCCTTCCCGGTCGCGGATCGCTGGCTACCCCACGTCACTCGTACGCGCGGTGGTTTCCAAACCACCTTCACCTTCCTGAACACCGCTGCCCGCAACACCATGATTTACCTCTGGCCCTATACGGAAGCAGGAGATCTTTTGGAGCCCCTCGAGGTAACACTCGGACCTGGGGTTTACCGTTCCCAGACCAGGGATGACCTGTTCCCGGGCCTGGATGTCAGCCACTGTGCGGTCACCGGTGATGATGAGGTGGTTGTGCTCGCCGGTTACCGGCATGTTTCCGAAACAGGCGGCTCGGCTCACGCCCAGGAGAACCGCTTGAACCGTACCCGCTTCACCCTGTTCCAGGGGGAATGGGAACACGTTTGGGACGGAATGGCCCTGGTCAATCTGGGTGAGGAGCCCGCCCTTATCGAAGGTCTTCGCTACGATAGTGCGGGCAACGAGATTTTTCGGGAAACCATTGAACTGGCCCTGGCTCCCAATGCCAAACATCTACTCGTTTTCAGTACCTTCTTCCCGGACCTGCCCGGACAAAGCATTGTCATCCGCTCCTCCCAGCCGGCTACCTTGCTCTTCCTACGCGGCTCCAATGATTCCCGTTTCCTCTACCAGACCATTCCTATTACCACTGAATGAATATAATTTAGACCCTACCCAGGCCCGTTGGGCCTGGGTTGAGCGGGTATTGTCAAAATAGTCGCAAGCATCCACGGGAAAACCGGGAATTTTCCCCGTCAGAAATTCCCGGAAATGGGATCAACCGTGCCGGTTTTCTGGCCCGTTTTTTCCGCTATGGGTTATGATGAGCCGGTGGTTGAGGCTCGGTTCTGAAGCGTTCCACCCGGGTCGGCGACACTCTCCTCATTTATAAGCTTATTTCCCATTTTGTTTCTTGCCTTGAAAGGTGGAGAGTTTTAAAATTGGGTCATGCTCGTGACATGCAGAGATCCAGTCAGGAATTCAAGGAACACATCATGAACAGCCAAAATTTACTAGACCGCTACCTTAAAGGCTTGAACGGTGAATCACCTCACAGCGGCGCCGCCGCTTTTTACGCTTCACTCGACCAAATCCGCCGTAACTCCCCCAATATCGCCGCTTCAATTGCCCGTGAATTTCGCGACCAGAGCCGAAACCTGAAGTTGATTGCCAGCGAGAACTTTTCGTCCCTTGCCACCCAACTAGCTCATGCCAACCTGTTTACCGATAAGTATTCGGAGGGATTTCCCAAACATCGCTTTTATGCGGGGTGCGACAACGTGGACGATGTGGAAAGTGAGGCAGGCGCACTCGCCTGTGCCTTGTTTGATGCGGATCATGCCTATGTTCAACCCCATTCCGGAGCGGATGCAAACCTGGTTGCTTTTCTCTCGATCCTTGCTGCCCGAGTCCAGGACAAGAAGCTGGAAGCGTTGGGTGCAAAAAACGTATTGAGCCTATCGGAGGACGATTGGCGGAGTGTACGGGAATCCATGGAGAACCGGCGGCTCCTGGCCATGGACCTCTACTCCGGTGGTCATCTTACCCACGGTTATCGCATGAACATTTCCGGGCTCCTCTTCGAAGCCCATTCCTATTCGGTGGATCCCAAAACAAAGGTGCTCGATCTGGACCAGATCCGAAAGCAGGCGAAGGAGGTAAAACCCCTGATCCTGTTGGCCGGTTACAGTGCCTATTCCCGCAAAATCAACTTTGCCAAGATGCGGGAGATCGCCGATGAAGTGGGTGCGGTGTTCATGGTGGACATGGCCCATTTTGCCGGGTTGGTTGCAGGCAAGGTTTTCAGCGGTGATTTCGATCCGGTGCCCCATGCCCATGTGGTTACCTCTACCACGCACAAAACCTTACGGGGTCCTCGTGGCGGGCTGGTGCTTTGCAAAAATGAATTCAAGGATTTTGTGGACAAGGGGTGCCCCGCCATCTTGGGTGGACCCTTACCTCATGCCATGGCGGCCAAGGCCGTGGCCTTTCGTGAAGCACTAACCCCCGAATATCGTGATTATGCCCATCGCATTGTGGACAATGCTTCCGCCTTGGCGGAGGCTTTCCTTTCTGAAGGGCTTCCCGTACTGACCGGTGGTACCGATAACCACCTCCTCCTCCTCGATGTGAGTGAGGGCTTTGGCCTAACCGGCCGCCAGGCCGAAACCGCCATGCGCTCTTGCCGGGTTACCCTCAACCGCAATACTATCCCCTTTGATCCCAACGGCGCCTGGTACACCAGCGGCCTGCGCTTGGGTACGCCCGCTGTGACCACACTTGGGATGGGGTTGGGGGAAATGACGGAAATAGCGAGTATCTTCAAGCACGTACTCTCCCATACCAGGCCCAGTATCAAAACGAAGGGCAAACAAAAGGGTCAAAAAAGCCAGGTCAAATACCAATTGGATGAGGCAATTATTCATGAGGTCCAGGACCGGGTACACAATATCCTGGGCGGGTTTCCCCTATACCCCGAGCTGGACCTGGATCTGGTCCTTGACATCATTCCCCCGGAACATAATTAAACTAGGGCTCCGCGCCCAGTTTTCTCGAGGAAAGAAAATATATGCGGTTAGTAATCATTCTCATTTCGCTCGGTCTTTCCTGGGTTCACAACCAGGCGTCGGCTCAATCCTTTCGGTTCACCGCTATTCCCGATCAGGATACCGCTCGCCTGCAACAGCGCTTCGACAAAGTTGCCGGCTACCTTTCCCGTCAGTTGGGCGTGGAAATTGTCTACGTACCCGTCAAATCCTACAGTGCCTCGGTTGCCGCATTCAAGAACAACCAGGTCCAACTAGCCTGGTTTGGAGGGCTCTCCGGTGTAAAAGCGCGGCGGGCACTTCCCAATGCTCGGGCCATCGCCCAGGGTGATGAGGATCGCCATTTCATTTCCTTTTTCATCGCCAACACCCAAACCAACCTGGACCTGTCCGACACCTTTCCCCAGGCCATGACGGGCAAGACCTTTTGTTTCGGGTCAAAGGGCTCCACATCCGGTCGGCTCATGCCCGAGTACTTTATTCGCCAGCATCTCGGTAAGGCACCCCGAGAGGTGTTCAAACGGGTGGGTTTTAGCGGGGACCATTCCAAGACAATTGCCCTCGTACAGTCCGGAAGTTACCAGGTCGGTGCGGTTAATTTCAAGGTTTGGGAAACAGAAAAGAAAGCTGGGCGGATCGATCCCGAAAAGATCCGCATCATATGGCAGACTCCGCCCTATCCTGATTACAATTGGACCATTCGCGGTGATGTGGATCAAGTCTTCGGCAAGGGTTTTACCGATAAAGTTAAAAAAGCCCTGTTGGATATGAAGGATAAGGAATTGTTGGAAACCTTTCCCCGCTCCGCGTTCGTGCCGGCCGATAACAGTATGTACAAGCCCATCTTGGATACGGCCATTTCCATTGGGATCATCGAAAACTGATGTTACCCGAGGAGACATTGATGTTCCGGTTGGACAATGTGAGCGTTTCCTATAAAGAGAAACAGGTTCTCCACAACATATCACTCGAGATCGAGGCGGGAGAGAAAGTGGCCTTGATCGGGCCCAGCGGGGCGGGAAAAACAACGCTCATCTCCCGTTTCCACGAAATGATCGGCCCTCGATCGGCATTGATTCACCAGCATTTTGCCTTGGTTCCCAAACTCTCCGTATTCCACAATGTCTATGCCGGCCGGTTGGATCGGAACAGTCTTTTTTATAACCTTCTCAATCTGGTCAAGCCCCAAAAAAAGGAGGTGGCCAGCATAACCCAAATCCTTTCATCACTTGGTATGGTGGAGAAGTTATTCGAGCCGGTTGCCCGTTTATCGGGAGGCCAACAGCAACGGGTTGCCGTTGCTCGTGCTCTCTTCCGGGGTAGTGAGGTCCTTCTTGCTGACGAACCTGTCTCCTCCATTGACCCCCACCAGGCGGGAGCCGTATTGAAGTTACTCGGCCAAAACGCCGGAACCGCTATCCTCTCCCTCCACTCCGTACAGTTGGCCCTGGAAAACTTCGAACGGATTGTAGGGCTTCGTGGGGGTCGTATTTGCTTCGACCTGCCCGCCGACCATGTTCACCCTGATCTTCTTTCGGAGTTATTTGCGCCTTGCTGAGAGCCAGCCTTTTTTTTGTGGGGGTTGGCCTGGCCTGCCTTTTCCTGGCCGACATGGAAATCTCCACCCTAAACCCGTGGCTTGAGCTGCGCTATATGGGCCTCGGCGCTTTGACACCTGATTTCACTGTTCTTTGGGAATTTCGCCTTGCCCTGCTCAATACCCTTGTTTTTGCCTTTTGCGGGATCTTTCTAGGCATTGTGGGCGGCGCCGTTCTGGTTTTTTTCTTCCGCCACCGTTCCATCAGGCTTTTCTGCACCTTCATTCGGTCGATCCATGAAATTTTTTGGGCCTTTTTGTTCATGCCCATGGTCGGGCTCAATCCCATTTGTGGGGTCCTTGCCATCGGCATTCCCTACGCCGGTATCTTCGCCAAAGTCTATGCGGAGATTCTGCAAGAGGCCGACCAACATCCTCTTCGCGGCCTGCCACCCGGCACTTCCGGTATCTCTTGTTTCTTTTACGCCGTGCTTCCCAGCATCTACCCGGATGTGAAATACTACACCTACTACCGTTTTGAATGTGCCTTGCGCTCCAGTGCCATTCTCGGCTTTATCGGACTGCCCACTTTGGGTTATCACCTTGAAACATCGTTCCGGGAAGGTCTCTATTCCGAGGCGGCCGCTCTGCTCTACTGTTTCTTCCTGCTTATTGCCTCCTTGAAATACTGGTTGAAACCCAGGTGGACACCGCTCTTTGTCATCGCGGCCTTTTTTTTGGTGTCCAAGCAAGTCCATTTCTCCTGGGAAAATGTAACTCGCTTCTTGACCCATGATATTCTGCCCTGGCCCATACGCCGTCAGGGTTTTTTGGACGGCTCCCATCAGTTGGCTTTTCCCTTGAATGATCTTGGGCAATGGGTTCTCCGTCTATTGGAAGAGGAAGCCTGGCCCGGCTTTCTAGCCACTCTTACCCTGACCCAAGTTTCGCTGATGATGACCGGAGTCATCGCCCTTGCCACCTTCCCTTCCATCGGGCGCCATTTCCATGGTTCCCTGTCCCGGCGATCTTCCCATTTTATTCTCATAATATTGCGCACGACACCTGAGTACATAATCGCCTACATCCTCATCCAATGGTGGGGACCTTCCATGTTGCCCGCCCTTGCCGCCATCGCCCTTCATAACGGTGCTATTCTCGCTTATCTTACGGGCCGAAACGCGAATCTCATTCAGCTCAGAAGTGACGCACCCATACGCCGGCTCGACCGCTATTTTTTCGAAATAATCCCCAGGGTGTACGGTCAGTTCCTCGCCTTTCTTTTCTATCGCTGGGAAATAATTATGCGGGAGTCGGCTATTCTAGGGGTGCTCGGTATCTATACCCTCGGCTTCTACGTGGATAGCGCCATCGCCGATGACAAGATGGATAAGGCTTTATTCCTGATTCTCATCACGGCCCTGGTCAATATGAGCATTGATAAGATCTCTCGAATGGTACGGAGAAAGCTCGAGATCTCCTCGAAACTGACCATTTCACAAGGAAAAACCTGGTAGGTAGGGGTCAAATTCAACTTCGCTCCCCATTCACTCTCACCGCTTTATTCCAGTGAGGATATTCCCAACCGGAAGAGTGGTCTCGAGCGATTTATGTTCCCCATCAGGATCCAAATCCCGATACCGGCCTCGCCGGATAAGCCGGTCCCCTCATGAGAAGGTGAAACCCATCAATAAAATGTATCCACGGATTAATATTATATAAAAATGTTAGAATAAAAAAAAATAGACAAGAAGATTAATGTATCTCTCGAAAGCAAACCCCCTTGGTTCATTTATTGACTACTATAAATATTCATGATGAGCATATGGCATTATATTCAAAAAGAATGTAGCCTTTTAATAGTGCTCCGGTTTTTATTTAACGGGCACTCTGACGTCCGCCAAGCACAAGGTGACCAAGAATCTACATTCTTTTCAGGGGATTATAGCCGAATGTCCGAAAGCTAAGATTCCTGTTCCCCAAAACATTGGCCATTTTTACATCAAGCACTCCGTCCAAGACGGATCTGTCTTCGCACACACTACTGTTCTTAAAAGGTGGAGCCCATGTTTAATAGAAAAAAGAGAAAGGTATTAACACAAATCATCGATGCAGCAAATGATATTCATATTCTATTAGGATCCCATAGCGAGAAAGGATTGTACAATGCTGCCTTGGCCTATGAGTTGGAGAAACAGGGTTTGTCCGTGAAAAAAGAACAATCCATCTACATGTTGGCAAAGAATGGAGTACACCGGACCATCAAGGTAGATCTGATTGTGGAGGACATGATCATCGTGCTAACCCAGACGGAGGAGAAACTGTCACCGGATCATAAGAAACGGGCATTCTCCTTTGTGAAGCTGACGGGGAAGGAGACGGGGCTTGTGATCAATTTTCGGGAGAAAAACATGAAAAAAGGGATAACCCGAGTGGATGTCGGCATAAGGCCGTGATGGCTGGAGAAATTAACTCCAAAACCCTTTGGAATTTTGGTGGTTATTGGTAGAGATGAGTCTTGAGTTCGCGTAATTTCCTTTGAATTTTCATTGCATGGTCCGGACCCATCCGGATAAAGGCCTTTTGAAGTGGAGCCAGATCTTCCAGTTTCTCATCGGCAAAAATGTAGATACCCTCCCGGCCTTTGAGCTCGAGGTTTTCGAAAGGGACTTCGATTTGGATGAGTTGATCAAGGATAACGGCCATCTTGATATCCCACTCATTGTCGTTGGCGCCCAATTCACCATGAGCTTCGAGAAAGAGAGGCCTGGTTCGTTTATAGAGATTAGCAAGGGTTTCAGTGTTCAAAAGCTCGAAAGCCAGAACAGCCAGGTTGTAGCGTTCATAGTTCTTGGCGGAGAGATAGATTTTACCATCGTCCCTTTTTTCGACCTGGGTTTCGCCCTTTGGCTGGAGTGCGGACCATTGGCGGCCTGGATTCTCATCACGCCAGGCGAGATCAGTGGCGGTCACCAGTTTTCGGATGATGTGTTTACTTTGGAGAGCCTGATCAAGGAAACCTTCTTTGTCGGAGATCTGCTCGCGGAGCCAGGTATCACTGATCTCCAAATCGGGCAGCACTTCTTCCTGGGTTTCCGGTTTAATGGGAGAAAGGGGTGGTGCCTCCTTGGGAATATCTCTTTCGGAACCTGTTTCCGCCATAGAGGGGGATGGTTCTACGGGAATCTTTTCGTTTTCGGGCTCCGAAAGTGTAACAGGTCTGGTGATCCAATAGCGATAAGCGGCGAAGCCGCAGGCCAGGACCAGGGCAAGAGCAACGGCAATCATCACATTTTTCAAGAGAACTACTCCTTGGGCACAAATAGATCGTCCACTTAATTGTAACGCTGTAATCTTGGTTTCGGTCGCAAAAAAGTAGCAAGGCAGCTATTCTCATTTTGGAATCGGAACTTCATATTGGGTGGAAGCCTGCTGCGGGTACCCTGTGGGATCCCGGTCTGGTCCGGTGACTGCCCTGGGAAATTCGCTATGTTTTTATTTAAAAGTCAGCTATTTTTACCCCCAAAATATAACATCCCTGATCCGCCGGACAAATAAAAGTGGCAGGTGTTGTGGTCGCTCAATCGGTGAGGAAGAAACCGGAGGGACCCTTACCGGAAAGCAGGGCGCCGTAATGAAGGCCATGATGGCGGTTGGGGAGGTGATAACCGGATTTCAGGCTGCCCATGACCAGGGTCTTGCTGGGATCTTCACCGTGGAGCAACTGGCGTAACCGGCCAATGCCTGTTTTGACTTCCGTGTCGGGAAAATGCTCGAGAATAGAACTAAAGTAATGCTTCACATCGTCATCCAACCATTTCCGGAGTGCATTTTTGACGGAATCCAGATGAAACCAGTCGGCGATACGGATTATTTCGTGTGCGATGAGATCGTGATGGTTGTGGAGCAGGCGCACCTTCCATTCCAGGCGTGATGCTTCCCGAACTACCTTGTACAACCAGTCGGATGTGAAATGCAATCCGTGGAAGGGGACACAGACGTGAGAGATGGTTTTGGGCAGGCCAGTGGCACCGACGAGGAACAAGGGTGCCCGAGAATGTTGAAGGAGAGCATCGTTGCGGGCGAGATTATCGGTGAGAAAGCCGATCTCCAGGTCTACCTCATCCGGGTCCGTGGAAGTGTGGGAAAATACGGAGTGTTGGGGGAGTGGACATGAGGGGAGGCCTCCGGACCAGGTGAGCCGGGCGTCCTTGGGCGCCAGCGCGTGGGTTTCCAGGAAAGTGCCGAGATCTTCCAATCCGGAAGTGGTAAGAAAATCTTCCGTATGAATACGAATGCTCATATGCGCCCCCCTTTCGATCGCATCAATGGGAACCCAAGATACTACAGAATACACAAACCGCGCCCAGGAATCCATAAAAATCGGGTGGGTGCAGCAATTCTCATTTTGGCCTGAGCGCACCAGCATCTCTGCTGGCATTCCCCTAAAAAACATGAAAAATCCACGATTTAGGCTAAAAAGTGCCTGTAAAACTTGGTGATTCTCGACCCTCTTTTCCAAAATGAGAATTGCTGGGGTGGGTATGATTAAGGCTGGGTAATGTTGGGCACAACATTACCCAACCTTAATCACACCCGATCCACACCCTTGAGTCGCCAAAATGTTCCAAGGAGGGTAAAATTAGATCAGACTTGGATACTTGGGTAAACTCAAAAAACCTCTTGAGCCTGACGTAAGGTAAGGCTTTATGATTAATTTGTCGCGAAGGGGGGACCTATGAACAAGAAAGGGAATGGTTGGTACCTGGCAAAAGAATTCGCAGTACTGACCGGGGTCACGGTGAGAACGCTTCATGGCCAACCCATTTCAAGAAACCCTACAGCGATGAGGTTGGTGCCTTCATCAAAAAAGCCATGACGGTCCGTGACCACATGACCGACCATAAATAAAAACAGGCTGTCCCGTCCCCCCTATCTTAGTACCTAAATTGAGCGATTCTTAGCGGCGATCTGCACCAATCTGTTGGGCCAAAAGGCTTTCCGAAAATACTCGGAATACCCTCCAGGTATGACTGCGTTTTTCGGAAAGCTTTTGTCTCCAACATCTTGGCACATCCCATCCACACGAATCGCTCACTTTAGGTAGTAGGGTCCTATATAAGGGCTATCTAGAGCCCATCCAGAAAGGCGAGAATTTTAG
>JACLAC010004276.1_pt1 | contig 27068 bp, 23 predicted proteins | sample 8027881 | NCBI WGS metagenome assembly JACLAC01 (sample SAMN15725517, study PRJNA655200) | protist metagenome | isolation source: fluorescence activated cell sorting (FACS) single amplified genomes of... | place: Spain: Blaines Bay Microbial Observatory, Mediterranean Sea | collected 2016-01-19 | reverse complement strand
TTGTGACTACCAAAAGATAATACGGTTATATAAATATAAAGTCATTCTTACAAAAGCCATGCGTTAACAACTCACTTTATTGACCATACTTAATATTTGGCGCGCCCGCAGGGATTCGAACCCCGGACCTGCAGATTCGAAGTCTGACGCTCTATCCAGCTGAGCTACAGGCGCACGGTGAATGGCTAGTATACCAATAAATTAAACGATACAGTAGAGGGCTTTTTGAACGACTCTTTGATATACTATCTTTAAAGAATGACATCCAAAATAACAAATACAAACGGGGCTTTATATCGGTCCCTTTCGGCCCATAAATCGACGTGTGGTCGTCTGGCGATTATTGCCGGTTCTGATACCTACACCGGCGCGGCTATTTTAGCAACAAAGGCGGCTCTCTGCTGTGGTGTGGGTCTGGTTGTTGTCTTTTCTGTTCGGTCTGTTACAACGGCGATTCAACAGTCTTGTCCCGAGGCCATTTCGATTTCGGTCTCTAACGCGCCTTATTTATCTCATCACGATTGGCCCGAACTCCTCCTCTTAATGCGTGAGCATCGTATTGATGGCCTTGTTATGGGTCCTGGATTGGGCCGTCATCCCGACACGATGAGCTTGGTTAACCTGATACTCTTTGAAGAATGGCCCGATCCCCTCCCCTGTGTGATTGATGCTGATGCCTTACATGCTATTCGACAAAACGATCTTCCTCGCTTTACGCATATATCGGGTATATTAACGCCCCATCCCGGTGAATTTGAACAATTAACCCAACAAAAAATAACAGATTCTCAGCACAACCTTACGACGGCGACTGATGGTCATCCCCATGTGATTGTCTTAAAGGGTGCGCCGACATGGATCTCTCAACATCAAAATGAGTCGTATCAAAATCGGTCAGGGAACCCGGGTATGGCTGTTGCAGGGATGGGCGATGCCTTAAGTGGTTGTATCGGTGCGTTGATGGTTCAAGGGCTATCGTCCTTTGATGCTGCGTGTTTGGGTACTTACTGTCACGGTGTGGCGGGTGACATTGCCTTTAAAACGTATCATATTGGGTTAACGCCTAGTGATGTTATTGACGCGTTACCAGAGGCCTTGGCCCCCTTTGTTGTTGTTGGGGAATAAATAACAGGTTTTTTCAACTGGGGTTTAAGGGGACGATGTCCCCTTAGAGGGGCTAAAATATAATCATTATTATAATACACTACTCCCAAAAGGGGGGATAATCCCCCCTTTAAATCCCCATAGGGTTATTGCCCCGGCGTTACGACCCCTGCCGACATCAACAACCGTATACTCTCCTCTACTGTCATATCCAATCGCTTAATGGCATCTTTATTTGAATATACAAAGTAACCAGATGTGGGATTGGGCGTTGTCGGGACAAAGACGGCCACTTTATCCGTGCCAAAATTGTCACCGCCATTAATCGTTAACCCCGTTACGACTTCCTGTGTAATAAATCCCAACGCCCATAACCCTTCCCTCGGATACTCAATCATCACTGGCACGAGATTCTTTTTGTTTTTAAGGCTAAATGCAGAGATAATCTGCTTACTAGATGTATAAATACCACCAATGATCGGGACCTTAATCACCAGTGATTCCACGGTATCTAAAATAATTTTCCCGATATAATTTTTGGCAAAAAAACCAATAATTGTAATGAATAATAACGTGATGATAAAACTGACCAGTTGGGGCACACCGGCGCCAATCAGCGTGGTTGCAGGTCCTGTAATCCACTCTATGAAGAAGAGAACCAACCATACTGTTGCAAAAATGGGCAACACAACGACCAGTCCATAAATAAAATTTAATCGTAACCGTTGAAAAAGGGTCAATTTAGGGGTCTCGTTATTCATCAATGTATCCATCATAAAGTCTTCATATTTTTTTGACAATGCTTCGATCCTTTGTTACTATCTAGCGACTTTTTAGCGATTTAAGTTATTGTAAATCTAAAATTTGGAGCGACTTACTTATGTCATATACCCCTAAGCCATTGAAGCGTGCCTACGGCCTTAACGAAATCGCACTTGTCCCGTCCAATAAGACCATTGATTTAGATATGGTGGATATTCGAACCACTATTGGTGGCGTTACGTTAGATATCCCTATTATTGCGTCTGCAATGGACTCTGTTGTTGACCCCAAAACAGCAGGAGTATTAGGCCAGCATGGTGCACTTGGCATTCTAAATTTAGAAGGTGTCCAAACACGATATGATAACCCGGATGAGATTCTTGATAAGATAGCGTCTGTACCTAAAGCAGATTATGTATCGCTGATGCAGGATATTTACAAGAAAAATGCGGTCCGCGATGACCTTGTTGAACAACGTATTCAGGAAATAAAGGCAAAAAATATTCCAGCTGCTGTGTCTTCAACCCCTCAAAATGCGGCTCATTTGGGACCCATTGCTGCGGAGGCGGGTGCCGATTTATTTTTGATACAATCGACGGTTATTTCCCCTAACTTTCACGCTAAGGATGAGGGAAAAGCACTTGATCTTACGCAATTTTGTTCTGATATGACGATCCCTGTCCTTGTTGGAAATACCACGACATATGAGGTTACCTATGAGCTCTTAAAGACGGGAACTCAAGGTATTTTTGTTGGGATCGGACCGGGTGCCGCATGTACAACACGTGGAGTTTTGGGAATTGGGGTTCCAATGGCAACGTCAATTATAGATTGTGTTGCAGCGCGTGATGACTATAAGCGAGAAACGGGGCGTTATGTTCCTTTAATTGCAGATGGTGGCATTGTAAATTCTGGTGATATTTGTAAGGCATTGGCCTGTGGCGCCGATGCTGTAATGATCGGATCTCCCATCGCACGGGCGGAAGAAGCGCCTGGCCGTGGGTTTCACTGGGGGATGGCAACTCCCAATGCGGTTTTACCGCGTGGTGCCCGGATTGAAGTTGGTCAGGTTGCTTCTTTAGATACCATTATGATTGGGCCCTCCCACTCCGATGATGGCTCCCAGAACTTCAGGGGTGCCATTGAGACGTGTTTTGCCACGTTGGGTGCAGAAACAATGAAGGAAATGCATGAGATTGAGGTTGTTATTGCGCCATCGTTATTGACTGAAGGTAAGATTTACCAGAAAGCGCAGAGTCTTGGGATGTATAAGTAGGGTGATTAATACTACCGTTGCCTCTCTAAGTGGGGGTCCCCCCCTTAGACCCCGATAGTTGGGTAAAGTGTTACAATGATCGCAATACTCGACTTCGGATCCCAATACAGTAAAATTATCGCACGAAAGATACGAGAATCTCATGTCTACTGCGAGGTACTCTCTCATGAATTAACGATTCAGCAGCTCCAGGAAAAAGGGGTTCAGGGGATTATTCTATCGGGTGGCCCGTCTTCTGTTTTTGATGACTGCTCTCCAAAATGTGACGATCACATTTTTTCTTGTGGGATTCCTGTATTGGGGATCTGCTATGGCATGCAATTAATGGCTCATCGTCTGGGCGGTGATGTGACGCCAGGTACAACCCATGAATATGGGAAAGCCAGCTTGTATATCGATAATAATTTTGATCTATTTGAAGGACTTTGGCTAGAAATGTCCATTTGGATGAGTCATGGTGATCACGTTACTCGGATGCCACAGGGATTTCAGCGACTTGGACATACTGAGAATTGTCCGATTGCGAGTATGGGATACCCTGAAAAGAAATTATATGGGGTCCAATTTCACCCTGAAGTGGTTCATACCCCTAAAGGTGTTGAGATTATTAAGAACTTTATTATTAATATCTGTCGCTGCGTTCCTAATTGGACGTCTGACGCTTTCATTTCTACGGCGATGAGAGAGGTTCGGGAAACGGTTGGAAATCGTAAAGTACTATTGGCCTTGTCTGGCGGGGTAGATTCCTCTACGGTTGCAGCACTTCTTAAGCAGGCTATTGGCGATCAGTTAACGTGTATGTTTATTGATCATGGCTTTATGCGACAAAATGAAGCCCTTCGTATTAAAGAATTATTTTCGGGCGACTTTCAAATTAACCTGATTTACATTGATGCCACAAAACGATTTTTTGATCGAATGGTGGGCATAACAGACCCTGAACAGAAACGTAAGGTGATTGGTGAAGAATTTATTAGAGTATTTGAAGAAGAATCTAAGAAAATAGCAGATGATTTTACTTACCTTGCACAAGGGACATTGTACCCTGATGTGATTGAATCGGGTGTTGGTGACGTTCCTGAAACAGCCGTAACGATTAAAAGCCATCATAATGTCGGTGGGTTACCCGATGATATTGATTTTAAAATTATTGAACCGTTAAATAAATTATTTAAAGATGAAGTGCGACGTGTGGGTTCTGCTTTGGGTTTACCGAACGAAATTATTATGAGGCAACCTTTTCCTGGCCCAGGTTTGGCGATTCGAATTTTGGGAGAGGTTACCCCAGAGCGTGTTAAAGTCCTTCAGGGCGCTGATTTTATTGTGATTGATGAGATTAAAAAAGCAGGGCTATATCAGAAACTATGGCAGGCATTCGCTATTCTTTTACCGATTAAGAGTGTCGGTGTACAGGGCGATAAACGGACGTATTCTCATGTCTGTGCTATTCGATCTGTTACCTCTGAAGATGCCATGACGGCCAATTGGGCGCGACTCCCTTATGACGTACTCGAATCAATATCGAGTCGAATTATTAACGAAATTCCTCATATTAATCGTGTTGTCTATGATATTTCATCTAAGCCGCCTGCCACGATTGAATGGGAATAAACCGAAATGGAACGACACCGTTATAGTCCCACAACAGATGAACTCTATCAATTAATCACTCAAAAAAAAGCCACATACTATACCCCATTTTTCAAAAAATATCATGAGGCTGATATCGCTGAAAAGCTGGCAAAATTACCGTTAAGTGACCAATATCAATTTTTTCTTAATGTGACACCAGAGCTTGGTGTTGATGTACTGGAAGAGATGAATTTAACTCAACAAATTGACTTTATTGGTACCCTTAAGACAACACTTGCTGCTAAATACATTGAAGAAATGGAGCCCGATGATGCGGCTGATTTGATTGAAGAACTTCAGGATACCGATCAGTCCAAAGCGGACGATATTATTAACGCTCTTCCTAAAGAAGATGCAAAAGATCTTCAGGAACTACTCACATATAAAGACGATTCTGCAGGGTCTATTATGACATCACAATATGTTTCAATCCCTGAAAATCTTACTGTAAACGACGCATTACAGGATATTCGGTCCCAAAATCCGCCGGACTCTGAGATTTCATTTTATATTTTTATTACAGATAAAGACCATTATTTATTAGGTGTTACGACGCTTCGTAATTTACTCTTGGCAAAAGGGACGCAATCTGTGAAGTCCATTCGTAATGACTATGCCATTAAAGCTCATGTCGATGATGATCAAGAGAATATTGCGTTATTGTTTCAAAAATATGATGTCGTTGCCTTACCTGTTGTTGATAATGATAATCGACTAATGGGTCTCATTACGGTGGATGATGTGGTTGATATTGTTGTTGAAGAGGCCACAGAGGATATTTATAAATTATCGGGAACCTCTGAAATTGATGAAGAAAAGTTGATTAATGGTCCGATTATTTATGCTGTTTTTTCACGTGTCCCTTGGCTTGGGCTGACTGTACTGGGTGGTATTTTCGCATCGGTTCTGATTACCCAATTTTCAGTTCGTTTTCATGACGCTCTATTTCCGTTGGCCTTATCGTTAAGCTTTGTTCCCATGCTCATGGGATTGGCAGGCAATGTGGGTAATCAATCGGCAACTATTGTGGTCCGTGGTATTGCAACCGGTCATTTAAAATCCGATCAAACCATTCGTTATATTTTAAGGGAACTTTTTATTGGCACGGTTATTGGGCTTGTCACCGGGGGTCTTATTTTTATTCTTACCGCTTATATTTTTCGGATTCAAACGTTACTTGTTACGATTGTATCTGTTTCTGTCATACTCAATATTGTTGCGGCAACCGTACTGGGCGTCTGTTTACCGATTGGGTTTAGAAAGCTTAAGATTGACCCTGCGATTGCGTCAGCGCCCTTCATTTCAACGATCCTTGATATTATTGGACAGGCCATATACTTCTTTTTGACGTTGTCGGTTATTGCGTGGTTAAGTTGAATAGCACGTTCCCTATAATGGGGTTTAAGGGGACTAAGTCCCCTTATGGGTATAATGTATCTTATTATCACTATTAAAATCATTTTTAATAGTGATTTATTAATTGCCTGTTGCCCATTAAGGGGGGACTCCCCCCTTAGACCCCCGAGTTATGAATCATGACCGCCTCTAAATCCAGTAAACTATCTGGTATTGTCTTAAAGAAAACCCCGTGCTTTGAAAAAGACTGTATGGTCGAACTATTGACCCCGAAACTTGGCAAAAAGAAGCTGATTGCCAAATATGCCTTCAGCAAATCGTTTCGATTTGGGGGCTTAATTGAACCCACACAGGTGATTGACTGTGAACTCTATCAGGGAAAAAGTATGTTGATATTGAGTCAATGTAAATTACGCCAAACATTTCCTCATCTTCGGTCTCATTTTAATATGCTAAGTATTGCTATGTATTTTATCAGTATTATTCGTAACATCACTCAATTTGACCAACCGGCGCCCCTACTCTATCAACTCCTTACCACGACGTTAGATGCTATTTCGGAACAGAGTGACCTTGACCACATTAAACGGGGATTTCAAGTACAATTATTACGATATGAGGGGTTACTTCAAGAGAATAAATCGCTTACCGATCATGAATTTACGCGCCTGTTTTATGAGTATACGGGTGTTAACGTGAAGGAACCGTTGCTTGTTGGCTAAGTCATGACGGTTTCTCAGGATACTCTATAATGATATTATTAATTAAAACCTAATTATAAATAAGGAGCCTTTTCTATATGAGACCCAAGATTATTGCCGGTAACTGGAAAATGAATACCTCCCTTTCTGAGGGACGCTTATTAATTGAATCTCTTGTATCACACCACGTATCTCCAGATCCTCGTATTATTATTATCCCACCATTTACTCACCTTGATATGGCCAATACATTATTTAAAGACACCCCCCTTTTATTGGGGGCACAAACGCTCAGTCACCATAATAACGGGGCCTATACGGGTGATGTTTCTGCTCAAATATTACAAGATATGGGCTGTCAATATGTGCTTATTGGTCACTCTGAAAGACGTCAGTATCACGGTGAAGACAATACCCTTCTTAACCAAAAAATAAAGCAAGCACTTTCCCATCAGATTACGCCTATCTACTGTGTTGGTGAAACGTTGGAAGATCGTGAGTCTGATCGAACATTATCGATTATCGATCGCCAACTTGAAGTTGGGCTTTCTGATATTTCATTGGATAAGGTGTCGTTTATTATTGCTTATGAGCCTGTATGGGCGATTGGGACAGGGAAAGTCGCAACACCTGATCAAGCACAAACGGTTCATGCTCATATTCGATATAAACTTTCCCAGCTATCCGATCAATCTGTTGCTGAATCCTGCCCTATTTTATATGGTGGATCTGTTAATCCTTCTAATAGTAAAGACCTACTCTCCCAACCTGACATTGATGGTGGGTTAGTTGGTGGTGCGTCTTTAGATAGTGATGCGTTTGGTGCCATTATTGGGTCTTGTACGTAATGTCTATACTCTATAGGGGTTTAAGGGGACGATTATCGTCCCCTTTGGGTCAAAATATCAAGGGGGGATTATCCCCCCTTAACCCCCTAAAATGGATATCTCCTATTTGTTATATCATTATAATTTTTCTTCTCATTACATCCATCTCAGAACTTACATGGTGCAAAGACACGACCCCCACACCTTCATTTACGTCCAAATACCCTGTTGTATTAATGGAAACGTCACTGGGAAATATCTTTTTAAAATTATACCCGAATAAGGCGCCTAAAACGTGTGCTAATTTTTTACTCTATGTCCACGACAACTACTATGATAATACCCTGTTCCATCGTGTAATTGACGGTTTTCTTATTCAAGGCGGTGGATTTAAGCGAGGATTTATACAAACGCATACCTATAAACCGATTATTAATGAGTCAAAGAATGGATTACCCAATCTCAGGGGATGGGTCGGGATGGCATTAACCACCAATGAAAATAGTGCCGCAAGTCAATTTTATATTAACGTCGTTAATAACCCTGACTTAGATTATAACCGACGTCGGGGTTATGGGTTTACCGTCTTTGCAAAAATCATTGACGGGATGGATATTGTAGACCGAATTAAGAAGCTTAAAACCCGACGTATCACGGTATATTCAACCTTATATAAACGAGAGATCCCCTTATATAACGTACCGAGTAAAGAAGTGGTGATTTATAGTGCGCGGCAGATTAGGTAATTATTGATGGCTTAGCCATATTGCTTAAACGCCATCACTGTATTACGCATTAACATCGCAATGGTCATGGGCCCTACCCCACCGGGAACGGGTGTAATGGCCGAACACTTTTCCTTTACCGCATTAAAATCAACATCACCCGACAAGTAATATCCGCGATCAGCGTTAGGGTCTTCTACCCGATTGACACCCACATCAATGACGACAGCACCTGATTTAACCATATCCGCTGTCACAAATTTAGATTGTCCAATCGCGGCGATTAAAATATCTGCTTGCCTTGTAATCTCTTCTAAATTTTGGGTATGAGAATGACAAATCGTAACGGTGGCATTTCCTGGTTTGGACCGTTGAATTAACATCGCTGCTAAGGGCTTTCCGACAATATTACTTCGCCCAATAATAACGACATGTTTGCCTGCTGTTTCGATCTTATAATAGTCTAACAACTGACATACGCCATACGGTGTACAGGATTGAAAGGCCGGTCGACCCAGTAGCAACTTACCCACGTTAATGGGATGAAAGCCATCAACATCTTTTTCCGGTGATATCATATCCAATAACGTTGTTTCATTATATCCCTTGGGTAAGGGAACCTGAAGTAAGATACCATGAACTGCATCGTCGTGGTTAAGCGCTGTAATCAGTGATGCCACGGTATCTTCTCCCACATCGGCAGGTAACTGATGCTCGAATGATGCAATCCCAATCTGCTCACAGGCTTTTTTCTTCATTGCTACATAGACATGAGAGGCGGGGTCGTCACCGACGATAATAACCGCTAACCCAGGTCGTTTATTTGTCTGTTTAACACCGTTATCGATCTCATTTTTAAGGTGAGTAAGAATCTCTTTTTTTAACAGCAACGCCATCGATAATTTGTGTCTCAACTACTTTCATGATTTGGGAGTCAATACATATTTTTGGTTATCTTCAACGCCATCTGTATCTACTTTTTGATAGGTTCCTTCTTGATATCCTTCATCTTGTCGTTTGAAGTTAAGATCATTTTTCTTAAAATATAAGGTCATAACTTCCGCCGCGTCCATTCCGGCAATGGTACACATGGATACCCAAAAATGGAGCATATCGACGAGTTCAACCTTCGTATTATCCCAGTCATCTTCGTCTTTTTTCCACCATTTCCAATTTAAGCTATCGATAGCTTCTGCAGACTCTTGTTTTAATGCCAATTCAAAATTTAGAAACCATTTACGACGGAGTTCAGGGTCTTTTTTAATATCATCATACAGCGTGTTATTAATCCGTTTATTGAGTTCAATTTGTTTATCAAAAATGGCTTGTAATGTCATGTATAACCTCGTTCTTTAGGATCTCTTCATTCTAGTGTATCTCTTATTAAATGGGAAGAAAATATTATTAATTGACAAATACACTTAAATTAATTTACAATATTTTTAAATATTATTTATAAAAAATTTACGTATGCTGTCAGCATTATCAAGCGCAACGCTATTTGGAATATCAGCCATTGAGGTCTCTGTCGAAGTTTTTGCTCAACGGGGGGTTCCTCAGGTACTTATAGTCGGGTTACCAGATATGGTGGTTAAAGAAAGTATCGGACGGATAAAAGCAGCGATTAGAAATTCACAGTTTGAGTTTCCGCCCCGTAAAATAACGATTAATCTAGCGCCTGCAGATATCCTTAAAGAGGGTCCTTTACTGGATTTGGCCATTTCGATTGGCATGTTACAAGCCACTGGCCAATTACCATCAACACCCCATGACTTATTTATTGGTGAACTCTCTTTAAGCGGAGAGATTAAACCCATCCACGGTATTTTATGTATCTGTGAACTTGCCAAACAGCTTAATATTGACCGCATCTTTTTGCCACAGGAGAATCTAAAAGAAGCGTCTCTCATTTCTGGGTTACCTTTGATTGGTGTCACTCAATTGAGAGATGTTACCGCTGCCATCGAAAAAAACAGCCGCCCTTCCCCGCGCTCTACGCCGTCACTTATATCACGTCAATCCCCACTCAATTTTGATGATGTAAAGGGTCAACTCCTGGTTAAACGGGCCCTTCAGATTGCAGCAGCAGGTCACCATAATGTCTTGATGATCGGACCACCTGGATCGGGCAAAACAATGCTTGCCAAGCGACTCCCCTCACTTTTACAGCCCTTATCGATTGAAGAAGCCATTGAAAGTTATAAGCTACATAGCATTACAACAATGACGATCTCATCACAGTCTCTAACATCAGATCGACCCTTTAGAGCCCCTCACCACTCTATTTCTTATGCCGGTATGGCAGGGGGTGGCACCAAGCCCAAGCCAGGAGAAATTAGCTTGGCACATCATGGTATTCTTTTTTTGGATGAACTGGCTGAGTTTTCTAGGCAGGTATTGGAAATTTTGAGACAGCCACTTGAATCGAAGGAAGTCACACTGAGTCGGGCTAATTTTTCGATTACCTACCCTGCCTCTTTTTTACTAATTGCAGCAATGAACCCCTGTCCCTGTGGATATTATATGGATCTCCAAAAAGAATGCACTTGTACACCCCACGTTATTTCTCGATACTGGAAAAAGGTATCTGGCCCCATTCTAGACCGTATTGATATCATTATTGATGTACCCCGTCTTACGAGTCATGATTTTACATCAACTCAGAGACACCTCTCTTCAGAAGTTATGAATGATAGTATTAAACACGCAACGTCCTTTCAACAAGATCGACAAAGACGCGTTCATAATGGGTTATTCTCTCCTAAAGAAATTAAGCAACACTGCATCATTGATGCAGAATGCCAGTCTCTGTTAAGTCAATATGTAGAAACAGGAAAATTAACCGGTAGATCTCATGACAAAATATTAAAAATTGCACGAACAATTGCTGACTTTAATACATCAGACTCTATTAAAATGGCACATATTTTGGAGGCCCTTCAGTTTAGACAGCATAAGTATGGCTCATAGTTTTGTAATAAGTTTATCTTATTCTGTGTATATAATAATTGAAAAAATCTTATATATAATATATTATTTATAAATAATACATTATGTATACTTGTCTGTTGATTTTATTTGCAACACGAATGACCGTACCAGACCTTGCAGTGATATGAATCTTTATCTTTAATTATGAAGGAGTGAGTTCATGTGGATTTGATTAAGACATTTCTCAGATATTTTGATCGTCATTTTTGGATTTTTCTTTTCTTGAGTGTGATGCTGGGTTTATATAAACCGCATCTTTTTCTTCCTTACGAAGGGATGGTTATTTATATCATAATGGTAATCATGGGTCTTTTGTTTCTCAAAGTTGATATTATTGAAATTGTTACTCACCTTAAAAAACCTGTCATGCTTTTATATTTCTCCTTTGTTAACTTGATTGTTTCTCCTGTATGTATTTATTTTATTTTTAATAAAATTGCACCTGATATGGTTATTGGACTAACACTACTGGCGGCCCTCCCGGCTGGTGTTACCTCCGCAGCCTTTACTGATATTATGAAAGGACGTACATGCCTCAGCGTAACGGCTGTCATTCTTAGTAACCTACTGTGTGTATTTACCATTCCTTTTGTTTTTTGGTTTCTTTTTAAGACGAATTTGAGTATTGATTATATGGGTTTATTTTTTAATTTATTGAAAGTCTTTTTAATTCCATTTTTTATCGCTAAGGTCATTAAGCGTGTCATTTTTGTTAATTTATCAGAATCCCTTCGGGATTATTATAATATTCTTATTATTTCTTTGCTCTCATTTATGATTATGATTTCAATTTCATTTGAATCGGAAATCATACTGTCTAACCCTTTCTCGTTACTACGTCCACTTGGCATTCTATTTTTGGTTTTTATTATTTTACAGACCATTGGTTACTTTAGTGCGTTTTGGCTTAATAAAGGTGAGAAGATTGCATTATCTAACAGTAATATGATTATGAATAATATTTTGGGAATTGTGCTGGCCTTGGCCTTTTTCCCAGGAACAGAGATTATTTCAATTGTGGTCTTATCATTAATTCCTTGGAATATAATGATTATTTTGAAACATTGGTATAAGCGATTTTTGCCTTAAACCTCTATTCATAATCTTATTCTCTTTTTGGTGGGCCGATAAGCCGGATTCTGTCGTAAGTAATCATCTATCTTGGCGTGACTTTGCAGCACCGCTCATGCACCCTACCCGAGAATCCAAATGAGACGGGTCGCCTCTCTTCTCCTATTTGGGCTTGCACCTGATGGGGTTTACCGCAATGGTCTATTACTAGCCAATGCGTGCGCTCTTACCGCACGTTTTCACCCTTACTCTTTCTGATTAACCAGAAAAAGCGGTATCTTTTCTGTGGCACTTTCCGTCGACTTACGCCGCCCACCCGTTAGGTGGCATCTTGCCCTGTGGTGTCCGGACTTTCCTCTAAATACATTTTATTAAAAAAATAGTATTCAGCGATTACTTAGCCCACCAGTGTAGAAGTATACACAGTACATAATCTCTCGACAATCTGTGCAACGGTAAATCCATAGTCTTGTTTGAGGTTTTTGGCAGGCGCACTCTTTCCAAAGGTGTCTACCGTAATTGCAATGCCGTCTCTACCGATATATTTGTGCCAACCAAAACTGCTTTGTGCTTCGATAACCACTATTTTTTGAGGGGTTCCAATGATTTCATCTTGATAGTGACGACCCTGTTGATCAAAAAGTTCACACGATGGAAGTGATACGACACGAACACTTTTCCCTTGTTGATTCAACGCCGTTGCAACCTCTAGCGCTAAACTCACTTCAGATCCTGTTGCTAACAGTGTAAAGTGATGGAGTCCCTCTTCTTTTTGCTCTTCTCTTTGAAGAACATAGCCCCCTTTTTTTACGGCATCTATTTGGGTGTCTTTTAAGTCAGGAACCCCTTGGCGCGTCAATATTAAGGCCACAGGTCCTGTATGATTTAATGCAAACGACCATGCTGCTTTGACCTCGGTTGTATCTGCGGGTCTAATCACGGTTAAATTGGGAATGGACCGTAATGAGGCCAGATGTTCTACAGGTTGATGTGTTGGACCATCTTCTCCCAAAAAAATACTATCATGTGTCAATTGATAGATCACTTTTAAATTCATTAATGCCCCCAATCGAATGGCATTCTTCATGTAGTCTGAAAAGGTTAGAAAGGTGCCTATAAAGGGGTAGTAGACACCATGTAACGCGATTCCATTTGCCATTGCTGCCATTGCAAATTCTCTAACCCCATATTTTATATTTTGAGGGGTGTAATGCTGTGCTGATATATGATCAGACTGTTTGATATACGTCGAATCTGAACACGATAAATCCGCAGATCCGCCAATAACATGGGGTACCTTAGTGCTGATTGATTGAATCACAGTACTTGAAGAGGCACGGGTTGCAAGATCTGGCTTTATAGAGATCTCTTCGATAAAGGATGAAAGATCAATTGGCGTATTTTTAGGTACTTGTAAGTCACTATGCGTTTGATTCCACGTGTCTTCTAATCCCATTAACCGAGTCATTAAATTCGACTTTTCTGCAGCAACTGTATCATCAACCCAAAATAATTGATCCAACGGAATGTCTAATGCCGCTTTGGTTAATTCTGATTCATCATTTCCCAATGGTTTTCCATGAGATTCACTATTGCCCGACCGATTGGGAGATCCATACCCTATTGTTGTTTTTGCAATAATGAGCGATGGTTTTTGACTGGACTTTGCTTGGGTCACTGCCGCATCAATCTCTGCAAATGAATGGCCGTTGATTGTATACGTATTCCATCCATACGCCTCATATCGCTTGGCAACATCCTCTGTAAAACAGTCTGTTATGGGCCCGTCTAGACAGATGTCGTTGCTATCATAAATAACAATCAAATTATTAAGCTGAAGATGTCCTGCAAGCGAACTTACTTCTGAAGATATGCCTTCCATTAGACACCCGTCTCCAGCAAGTACATAAAATATTGCATCGGCAAGCCCTGTATTGGCCTTATCATACTGCTCAGATGCTCGCTTATGTGCCAGTGCCATTCCGGCTGCCATTGCTAAACCTTGGCCTAATGGCCCTGTTGTTGCTTCTATACCTGGTACTTCTTGATATTCTGGATGTCCTGCAGTGGGTGTATTTAATTGTCTAAATTGCTTTATATCCTCTAAAGAAATGTCATATCCTGTTAAATAGAGGCAAGCATAGAGTAACATCGAGCCATGTCCTGCAGACAAAATAAATCGGTCCCGATTAAACCAGTTTGGATTTTTGGGATTGTGATTCATGGCATGGCCATATAAATAGGCTCCTATTTCGGCACACCCTAATGGTAACCCCGGATGTCCGGAATTGGCAGCGTTAATGGCATCAATCGATAGTGATCGAACTGATTTTGCAAATTGAGTCAAATAAGGGATATTTATAATTGTTGTCATTATTACCTCGTCTGTTTGTGGTTCTGTGGGTATAATACCACCTAATGCGATTATTTTTCGAGACCAATGATTTAGATCAAACTAAGCTACGACTTACACCTGATCGATTTCACTATCTATCACGTGTGAGGCGTCTTCAACGAGGGGAATCTCTCTCCGTTATTATCGGTCACACATGTTATACGATTAAGGTGCTACAAATTGACCCAGATTATCTCTACTTTGAGTCTCTAAGTCACGCTAAAATTAACTCAGTGTCATTACTTGATATTACGGTTATTCAATGTCTTCCTAAGCAAGATAAAATGGATACTATTGTTAATTATTGTACGCAGCTTGGTGTCAGCAATATCTACCCTATCGAGAGTCAACGATCTATTGTTAAATGGCCCCAACATAAAAAAGATAAAAAACGAGATCGATGGACACTCATTAGTCGTCATGCGAGTGAACAGTCTCATCAGCTGTCACAGGTAGCGGTTCACCCGATCCAGTCCTTATCGTCATTTTGCACCTCTTTTAAGACAGATCGTTATACATCCTGTATCGTCCCTTGGGAATCTGAAATCTCATTGTCATTAAAAGAACACCTTTCTCAAATAGTGCCATTGCAGTGTTCTTCAATCGCTCTTTTTATTGGTCCAGAAGGGGGTATTTCAATCGATGAAATACTGCAACTACGTGAGTTAGGATTTATTACAATATCGCTAGGAGATGCTATTTATAGAACCGAAATAGCAGCGCTTATTACACTTAGTCAACTTAATTTCTACTTTTCTTAACATACTATTAATTCTGTTTACTTTTTCTTAATATATTATTAATTTTGTTTACTGTCATGAAAGGTGTACAATCTTAACATGACTTTATATTACAAGCATATACTTTGTTGTCTTATGTTTTGCAGTCTTATTATGGCATCATCATGCCTACATGCCTATCAATCGGGATATGCAAATCAGCGGTTTTTAGATAATGCAGATCAATTTAGTGAAGAACAAGGCGTTAGAAATGAAAGTTTTCAACACTCCTTTTTAAATCAAAAAGGACAGTTTTCTACTTACTCTCAGCCACTCAATATGCCACAGTATGGCGGCATTGAGGTTGTTAGGGAGGATGACCAGCGTATTAATAATAAAAAAAAGCGCTCTATTACATCTAAAGGTGGTTTTTCATTTTCTGATATGGCGAAAAAAACCCAAAAGAAGAAGAAAAAAGACGCCTCTCGGTATTCGTTTAGGGGTATGGCAAAATCGACTAAAAAAGAGTCTGTGCCCACATTTAATTTTAGGTTAAAAAGATGAGCTAAAACTACTCAAGACCCTTAAATATTGATATACTTTATTGTTAGCTGGGGGCCCATAGCTCAGTTGGTTAGAGCGTCCGGCTCATAATCGGCAGGTCCTAGGTTCGAGTCCTAGTGGGCCCACCAATATAAATCGTTATAAAAAACCCTCTAGTTTTTTATTTCGGATTGGGTTGCGTAGCTTTTCCAACGCTTTGGCTTCTATTTGACGAATTCGCTCTCGTGTTACCTCGTATATAACACCGACCTCTTCTAATGTTTTAGGAACACCATCCTTCATTCCAAATCGCAATCTTAAAATATCAGCCTCACGCGGCGTTAATTCACTGATCACCTTTTCCAATACAGACTTTAGCGATTCTTGCATCATACTGTTTTCAGGAACGTCTATAGACGTATCCTCAACAAAATCACTCAGACACCCCGAATCATTACCAATAGGCATCTCTAATGATAAAGGAACTTGTGAAATCTCTATGATCTCTTTGACCTTTTTAACACTGAGACCAAGATTTTTTGCAATCTCTTCTTTTGTCGGGGTTCGAGAAAGTGATTGAAGGAGCTCTCGAGATGCTTTTCGTAATTTATTTATGCTTTCAACCATATGTACAGGAACACGTATTGTGCGTGACTGATCGGCGATAGCACGCGTGATTGCTTGACGAATCCACCATGTCGCATAGGTACTAAATTTATACCCTTTTGTGTAGTCAAACTTTTCAACAGCCCGAATTAAGCCAATATTTCCTTCTTGTATGAGGTCTAAAAATAAAATGCCACGACCTGTATATTTTTTTGCAATACTTATAACTAATCTTAAATTGGATGTAATTAAATTATGTTTTGCAGACTGACTTCCTCTAATAATTTTTTTTGCAAGCTCCGTTTCCTCACCCTTTGTCAGTAAATTAATTTCACCAATTTCTTTGAGATATGTCTTAATAGCATTCTCCGAACTCAAATAATCTGTTCCTTTTTCCTCAACAATGTATGATAGATTTTTAAGTTCTACTTTGCTCACAATGGACTCCTTTTATTTTATTTTTAATCCGTGTAACTCTTGTAACAGTTGTGTCATCCCCTCTTCATCTCCCTGTTTTTCCAGTGTCTTCAGTTGATCTTTAATCTCTGAAATACGTTTCTCTTTTTGGTCAGATATCACAAGTGAAATATAATCTTCCAACTCGTTCTCTGATGGAGAAATCAAATTCAATGCATCTGCTTTTAAAATAATTTCCGTCAGGTGTCTTTTTGTACTGGCATCTTTAATTCCTTCTATTAAAACAGCATTTACGCTCTCAGATTCTATCAATTTAGACGCTATTTTTGATAATAAAGGGTCTGTTAATTGATCAGGACTGATTGTGCTAAATATTTTCTTTCGTAATGCTAAATCAGTCGCTGAAAAAACAATCAAAAACTCTTCCGCTTTTTGACGCTTCGACTTTTGACTATTTTTACTTGATGAGAATCCTCTTCGAACATTGTATTTTAAATTTAGTATTTTGGCCATTATTAATTCAGGCTCTATATTAAGTACTGTTGCCACTTTTTGAACATAATGAGTCTGAATAATACGTTCTGTTTCTGCTCGTAAATATGGAATAATGCATTCAATAATTTTGGGAATATTTTCAATAATTTTGGGGCTCCATTTCTGGCATGCCCGATCAAACATAAAATCAATAATGGATACCGCATTTGTAATGTGTTCTTGAAAGGCATCCCTGCCCTGGCTCATCAAAAATTCGGCTGGATCTTTGGCCTCTAATTGCATTACTTTAACCTGATATTGTGTTTGCAAGAGTAATTCACAACTTCTTTCTATTGCGGTTTGCCCGGCACTATCGCTATCCATACATAAAATGATTGATGATGACAATCTCTTAATTTTTTGTGCTTGTTCTGTTGTCAATGCAGTCCCCATAATTGCGAGAACATTTTTGAATCCATACTGATGACATATCAATACATCCATATACCCTTCAACTAAAATTGTATATTTTTGTTTTTTAATTTCTGACTTTGCCAATGATATTCCATATAACGTTTGGCGTTTATTGAAGACGATAGATTCTTCAGAATTAACGTATTTTGCGCCCTGTTGATCCAATTCGAATACGCGGCCGCCAAACCCAATTGTACGGTTCATCTCATCGATAATCGGGAAAACGATTCTATTTTTAAATCGTGAACGGAGCGCGCCTTGTTCAGTCTGAAAAAATAATCCTGTTTTTTTGAGTTGCTCGGTTGTAAAACGCTGTTCCTCGCTCCATTTTAGGAGATTAAAAGCGGGTGCTGCATATCCCAAGTGAAACGATTTGATGGTTTCGTCACTTAATCCACGGCGCGTTAAGTAGTTCATTGCTGATGGCGATGTGTCTAATAACTGCGTAAATTGGAGGCGTATTTGATATAAAATATGTCTCACACTCTCTTTTAAGGCGTCATCTTGAGATGATTCAAATGACTTGGATTGATCATATTCAATCTTTATTCCCGCCTGCTCAGCAATTTTTTCAATGGCTTCTATAAATGTCAGATTATCTATTTTTGTGATAAATGAAATTAAGTCACCCGATTCATGACATCCAAAACAATGAAAAATCCCTTTATCTGGACTGACGGTAAATGAGGGCGTCCGTTCTGAATGGAAGGGGCAAAGTCCAATATAATTTCGCCCACGGCGTTTAAGATCGACGTAGTTTCCTATAATACCTACGATATCATTATATTGCTTTACTTGTTGAACTGTAGATTCTGCTAGCCAGGGCATACCTATTACGGAACCATAAAATGGTGTTGTGTGCAATATGTCTTAATTTCGATATACTAACAGCGTGACCTTTTTGACCTTTATACTTGTTTCTTTTTTGTTGCTTTCTTCGTGTGGAGATACAGCGCAATATCCGTTAGGATCCAAAGAAAACCCTATAAAATTTTTATTTACCCCGTCTGTTGAATCGACGTCTCTGGTAAAAAATTCTGCTGAATTAATTCGTTATTTAGAAAAAAACACTAAGCTGGTGTTCAAGACGAGTGTTCCTACCAACTATATTACGGTCATTGAGTCTTTTGGGTCTAATCGTGCAGATATTGCGATTTTAAATTCATTTGGATACCTTCTTGCACATTCAAAGTATGGGGCTACCGCTGAAGCGATTGTTATTCGAAATAATACGCATTTCTATTGGGGACAGATTATTGCGCATCGTGACAGTGGTATTACTAAAATTGAAGATATTCAAGGCAAAAACGTTGCATACACAGACCCGTCTTCTTTATCGGGATATTTATTTCCTAAATTGTTACTTGATGAAAAAAAGATTGTTCCTAAGCGTATTGTATTTGGAATGAAGCACGATATCGTTGTTACGATGGTCTATCAGAGACAAGTGGATGCCGGCGCAACGTTCTATACAGCCCCCAATGGGCCCATTATTAGAGATGCACGTGCGAACGTATTAACACAGTTCCCAGATGTGGAAGATAAGGTTAAAATTATTCAGTTGACTCAGCAGATACCCAACGACCCCGTTGTCTTCAGAAAAGGTATTCCTAAAGATATTATTGAAAAGATTGTGGCTGCTATTATTTCCTTTAGCCGTACAGAAGATGGAAAACGAGTTCTGAAGTCAATGTATGGTATTGATGGTATTACTATCGCTACAGATTCGGCCTTTGATAACCTTCGACATGTGATTAATTCGTCTGATATCGAATTGGGTGATGTTCTTAAAAAGTAGTATTGTTGGTAGTGGTGCAAAAACTGCAATCAAAGCCACTGATGGAATATTTCAAAAATTGGCTAGATATTAATTAGCCAAAAACACTGCCAAAATCACCAATTGGACAAGCGGTGCATTACACACTTAAATATTGGACAGAACTAACCTGATTCTTATAGGATGGTCGATTAGAAGTTGATAATAATTTGACTGCACAGAACATAAAGCCCTTTGTGATCGCTAGAAAGAATTTCACAGACTGAATTAGAAAAATATTTGACCGAAATGGACCAAAGAACCGGTAAATATTATTCTGGCAGCAAAGAGTGCCAGTCAACTTGGTATGTAAAACATGCCCAGGAACCACAACCGAAAAAACGCGATTGAGGTTAGAAATGTATCAACGTGGGTATATACGTTAGTATATGGCGACACCGATGATTGATATTATAAATTTGAATAAAACATTCGATAATGGGACACACTCAATCTCAGAGATTAACTTATCGATAAAAAAGGGTGAGTTTATCTCAATAATTGGGGGTAGTGGCTCTGGGAAATCAACCCTTTTGCGTTGTATTAATCGATTAGTTACCCCGTCTAGTGGTGAAATTTTTTTTAAGGGAAAAGATATTTGCACAATGGATCGTCGCCAATTAAGGGCATCTCGTAAACATATGGGGATGATTTTTCAGCAATTTAATTTGATACCCCGTCAATCTGTTCTAAAAAACACGCTATATGGTGCTCTAGGGAATGTAGGTATTTTGAGATCTTTTCTCTATTTATTTACAAAAAAAGAGGTTAAACGGGCCTCCTCTCATTTAAAACGTTTGGGATTAATGCCTAAAAAACATATTAATGTCAATCAGTTGAGTGGCGGTCAGCAACAACGTGTTGCGATTGCAAGGGCGTTAATGCAGTCTCCATCGCTGATCCTTGCTGATGAGCCTGTTGCGAGCCTTGACCTTGTCTTTTCAGAAATTGTCATGAATTACTTACAGTATCTTAACCAAAAAAAGAATACGACGATTATTAGTACGTTTCATTCCATGCGATTGGTCAAAAAATATGCAAAAAGAGTGATTGGATTACATGCGGGAAAAATTGTATTTGATGGGACGCCTGCTGAGATGGATGATATGGCAATGAAAAAAGTATATAACAGCAAATTCGATGCCGTCGCTTAAACCCAGTTCAACTCGATATGGTCTTCTCAAAAGACGTCCTCTTCAAAAAAAAACCTATTTCCGAAACCGTGACTATGTCTATGCATACTTAGTCGATTGGTGTCTTTGGACTTATTTAATTTTTATTCTCTATACTCTCCTATATCAAAGTTCATTTTTTTTATGGCGGTCTCTTTATATCCCCGTTATTTTAGGATTATTTTTTTCATTTATTTTTTGGTTTTTACCACGATGTTCAATTAGCAAACCATTATTTAAGATCGACACTTTTGCTTATCAGAGCGTACCAACTCGATTTACAAATACCCCTTATTTATGGCTATCATCTGCCTTAATTGTTTCGACGCTGGGTTGTGGTCTTAAGATTACAGAGTTGTCTCTTTTTGAGCTGTTATCCCCCTATGGGATTAATGGTGCAAAAAAAATATTTATGTCTATTTTTTCACCCGACTTCTCTATCATTAATATGGTTCTTTCTGCGGCAATAGAAACCATTTATATTTCTTTTATGGCTACCGTTTTTGCTGTTCCTTTCGCGTTTATTTTTAGCTTCTTTTCTTCCTCTAATTTGATGAAAGGAAGTGTTCTACGATATATTACTCGGATTTTTGTACGGCTTTTTTTGAATACCACACGATCAATTGAGCCTCTTGTATGGGCGATTATTTTTTCTGTATGGGTCGGCATTGGCCCTTTTTCAGGGATGTTAGCACTCATGGTTCATTCTATTGCTGCACTTACAAAGTTATATTCTGATCAAATCGAGAGTATTAATAAAGGGCCGCTAGAAATGGTTGATTCAACCGGGGCACATTCAACACAGGTGATCTGGTTTGGTGTTGTTCCTCAAATTATATTACCGTTTCTTTCGTGTACAATCTATCGATGGGATATTAATCTACGAATGGCGACTATTATTGGATTAGTGGGTGGCGGCGGTATTGGTCGGATGTTAATCCAATATCAGGGATTGGCGCAATGGCATAAGGTGGGAACAATTATACTGGTTATTGCTGTGATTGTCTCTTTGATGGACTATTTTAGTATGCTGCTTCGGAAACGGATTAATGTGTGAAAATGGCTGGTGGAGCATAGCGGAAGAAGTTAGAACTTTTTACAATCAAAGTATAGTGTTTTTCCAAATTCCAAGGTTTTCACATCTAAGCAATAATATAAAAAACACATCAATTTTAACAGCATGATCTTCATGCCGTAAAATATTTGGTTTATCATTAATCATCTTCTTGTACAAGCAAACGCCACAACCGGTCTTTGTATAGAAGCAGCATATTTAGACTAAGTGCTAAGGTAAAAAAAAAGAGGCCAAAGATAACGGTAAAAGCGAGTCCTGGCCAGAAATAAAAAATAAAGGCCCGCTCCGCTATCACCTTGATTTTTTATAACAAGTGCCAGAAAACCCCAGGATTTTTAAGCCTGGGGATGAATGGTTCTCTTTGGAACGCAGCAACGGAGTTGCGATGTGATAAATAGTTTGGCAATCTAATTAATAGATTGCAGGAGGCCCGAAGCCCTGGTCTTTAGGCCAGAGAGAGGGTTCACTACCAGCCTGGCATGGAAATGAACTCAAAATATATAGCGATAAGTGTAAATGTGGCAATTAGATATTTCGTAAAGGAAAAAATAAATACAGATATGTTATAGATCTAACACGCCCCTATCAATTATGGGCCGGATATTAGAAAGAACTTCAAATCCCTTTACTTGGAGTGACTTTGTATATTTTCACAATTATAGACTGTTATACGCGTCAGTTAATGGGGTGGGAGGTGTCTTTGATAAAAGACCCTGCATCTGCTATTAAAGCAGCTGATATGGCGATTTCTAAATCATCAAAAGACTCCATATGCATACTCAGAAAATTAATTATGCATACGGATCAAGGAGGGGCTTACATTTCAGCTGTTTGGTTAAAGTATAATAGAAATATTGACTGTTACTGATGCTAAAAGTTTTATCTCTGAATTCTTTTCAATTTATAACAGTGAATGGCCTCATGGTTCTATCAATAACATGACTCCTGACCAAAAATTATTGCAGTTTCATTTATCCTTAAATCCAAAATTTAATGGTCCAATTTTAGTTTCTTGACATAATCAGTAATCACTCCCTCAGTCCGATTTCAATAAATATCTATTTTTAACAAATACTTAACACAAATAAAATATATTTGAAACAGCAATCTAATATATAGCATTTATACTTTCATCTATGTCAGGAATATATAATCATTCTAAGAGCTCCGAAACCGCAATTGATAGACAAAGAAACTCTGAATCTAATGATTGCCTTAATGTTAGATCGTGGACTGCATATTTTAGCCTGTACTGCCTATTCCCCTCTAATACAGGGACCGCTTATGGATATTCAGATCATGGTACAGAGATCACTCTCCCACAATCATCCATTGAGGGACCCTTCGTGCGTGCTAAAAATAATCCTAATATTGAATTGTCCCCCAAGTTAACCACCAAACCAGAGAAACCTAGGGGTGACATCACGAGCCTGGGTGATGATGGTCATGGTACTCATGATTGTAGTACTTATATAAGTGAAATGACGAATCTAGGTGAGGTTGTGAGTAAATCACCCCGCTTGTTATCCACTGAATTGGAAAAAGAAAAAGTTACTGCATTAGAATGTAAATATCGCAGTGTTGATTTTGCGAGTAACACGATGGGGTTTGTAAAAGGTACAAATACAAATATCACGGTAGGAGTACATGGCAGTGGTGCATATAATAACGACGTTTTTGATGGCTTGAAAAAACAAAATAACCTTGATGCAACAGGAGTCCTTTTTGATGCTCAGCCAACACTTTCTGATTTTGGGTCTGGTGCCGCAAGTGTGCTTACAGTTGGCGCTTCTTTTTATGCTCGAAAATATGCAGATGATAAACTTATGAAAGACGCTCTTGGGGAGCGACTAGTGGGGGCGTCCTATTACCATAAAGAAGCTTATTCAGCTGCTAATTCAGCTCGAGAACTGACTGAGTTAACTGTGGATATAGTTACACCTGCTGCCACAGATGTTGCCGTCATGTTAGCGCACGCTTCTGTTCCAACTATGGGTGCTGCTGCTCTTGCCTCAACAGGTCACAACATACTTGAGGCCACAAATAACTTTTGGAAGGCACGTGATGCTGAACATTACTATAAAAATATCACTGAATTGGACCAGGATCATGAACTCGTTAATCTATTGAAAGACCAATCTAAATCAGGACTAACTGAAAAAAAATCAATATCATACCAAAAATGCAGAATATACCTTGCTCGAACACCATTAGGACTGGTTATATTTGGAATATCCGCTGCTGCAATAGCCGCGGGTAGTATTGCATCTCTTGGGACACCGCTTATTTTGATTGGTGGTTGTACAGCAGCAACATATTTGGTTTTGGAAGGGGTTCGATTTAAGGAAGCTTATACTCAAAAACAAAATCTATGTCATGTAAAAGCTGTAACTGAAGCATATAATCACATGAATAACCCTACTCAACAGTATAAAACATTTTTAGAAAAGATCAATGAAGAGTTCGATAGAAAATACGTTTCAAAAAGTACTAAATATAGAACTATTGTAAAGAGAGGACATAAAAGGAAAATTCGTGTTTTTAAACCGAATACAGCAGACAAAAATGTGTATAAACAATTTAAGTCACGTTATGATAAATTAATAGAAAAACTGGAAACAGTTGACCCCTTGAAGGAAATAAAAGAAGTAAAACAAGAAGTAGAAAAAGAAATAAAAGACCTTGAACTTATTGCATGCTCCTTTTTAGCAATTAAACCTGAAGGAATAAATAAAAGAGAACTTCAATCACAGCTAGATACATGTAAAAAAGCGATCGATCACATGAAATTTAGGCAACGAACAACCTATACTGATAGGTTGAGCAAATCAAACCTATTACAATACTTTGTGAAATGTTCCTCCTCGTTTCATGATCCATACCATGGAACTAGAAAAGAATATGAAGAACACTACAAAAACTTAGTAAAAAAAGTGAATAATGGGACATGTGAACAAAGCGAAATAGATTCTCATGTGAAAGAATTATCTGATTATTTAGAAGAGCATTATTTAAAAACTGCAAACTATCAAGGACAAATGCTTACCTCTCCAGCAAGATTTGGCGAAAAATCGCTAGCGCGAACTATCGTTAATAAACTAATTGATACGGAAACAACTCAAGAAGATCGTGCAAATCTTGTCATGTTTTGTTCTAGTTTATTGACCGATTCTGAAAAAGAATTATTTAGTCAATTTTTTAAAGATCTCAACGATGAAAACATCCCATTACATGAGACTGTATTAAGAGAAATCTTGGTTAAAAAACGACAACGTTGTATGCCCTTTTTTCAGAGTAAAACTGAACCAATAAAGTGTTCTAATCGCCTTGTGGATATAATTGCTTCAAAACTTCAGTCAAGTTAAGTTTCTGTCAATTAAAAGTATTTTTAACTAAATAATATAGTCGAATAAAAAAATGACTGACCTAAAGGATTATGTACTTCTTTAATTAGACATAATTAATCAACTTTGCAACATCCACGGATATGAAGATATTTACACAATGGAACAGCTGAGATAGCCCCTAATATTGTTGCAAAAATATAAAGCCACAGATATGAAAATTCACCACTTACAAGACCTGGACCTAAAGATCGAGCTGGATTCATAGATGCGCCCGTAACAGGCCCTGCAAATAGTGCTTCTAATCCAACAGTACCTCCAATAGCAACCCCAGCCATTAATCCTTTTTCCTTAGCGCCAGTTGCAACACTCAAAATAACCAGCATCAAGAAAAAGGAGAGAAAATATTCATAAATAAATGCACCCCAGATTGATATTGATGGAGTTGTCAATCCAAGTGTTTCATGTGTTGGAAAAACAATATGTAAAAGTACGCTTGCTAATATTGCGCCTAAACATTGACTTAAAATATAAAAATAGGTGTCTTTTTTATTAATCCGCTTAATAAAATAAAACCCAATCGTAACCGCTGGATTAATATGCGCCCCAGACGTATCACCCAATGCGTAAATCACAACCATAACGACTAGCCCAAATGATAAGGCAATACCTGTATGTCCAATACAACCCTCAAAAATATCATTGGCGATAATAGCCCCTGTTCCGGAAAATACAAGAAAAAAGGTTCCAATCAATTCACATAAATACTTTTTCATCGAATATGTTTTTCCAAGTTTGAGTCAAATTTTTTATAGATTAAGTCTCTAACTTCTCGAAATTTATTCAGTCCAAGTCCTACTGGATCTTCAAAAGACCAATGCATCTTTATATTTTTTCCCGAAAAAACAGGGCAACTTTCTTTGGCGTTGTCACAAACAGTGATAACCAGATCGAATTGTTTATTTCTAAGATCATAAACAGACTTTGAGGTATGGTTAGAAATATCAATATTTATTTCTTTCATGACAGCAATTGCATTTTTATTAACATGTGATGGTTTTGTACCTGCACTAAATACGTTACAGGTGTCACTATACAAATGGCGAACAATACCTTCTGCCATTTGGGATCGACACGAATTTCCCGTGCATAAAATTAAGATCTTCGGTTTGTGAGTGTTATTACTCATTTCTATGATCCGTGTCCGTGACGAATAATATCTCCTTTAACCTGATAGATAACATCTTCAGCTATATTTGTAGATAAATCAGCAATCCGTTCTAGATGGTATGAATTTCTTAGAATACCACTCAATACTTTTATTTTTTCTGGATTGTCTTTCATTTTTCTTAATACAATCACCTTCATTTCATTTTTTAGATAATCAACCTCATCGTCCATTTCACATACTTTTCGTGCCAACTCTGGGTCTTTTTTCATGAAGGAATCCAAACTTTTTTTAAGCATTCTTAATACCTTTTGAATCATTTCTGGCAAAAAGAACGTCCCCTCCTCTTTCGATAAGCTGGTTTCTTTATCTGTGAAAATGGTTACTTTTTTAACTATATTGACAGCTAAATCTCCAATC
>JACLAC010021055.1_pt1 | contig 27089 bp, 11 predicted proteins | sample 8027881 | NCBI WGS metagenome assembly JACLAC01 (sample SAMN15725517, study PRJNA655200) | protist metagenome | isolation source: fluorescence activated cell sorting (FACS) single amplified genomes of... | place: Spain: Blaines Bay Microbial Observatory, Mediterranean Sea | collected 2016-01-19 | reverse complement strand
GACATAGTGCATTGAACGAAACAGAAACACCGCCTTGTTGCTCATTGATTTTATTAACTCATTCGACGTACTTCGTGTAAATATATTTGACTGAAAGAAAACCTTGCACAACATGGCCTCCCTTGCCGAATCAGAAAACCGCGGCCCCAGCACGAAAGGCGAAGACTCTTTGTCAACGCTGGTGGATATTATGAAAGATTTGGACGCGCACTACAGCGCGGATGACGATATGGTGGTTGTACAAAAAATTCGTGAAACAAATTCGGATATCAAGAAAATAATTAAAGAGAAGGAAGTGGAACCACGTAAGCTGATCAGAGGTAAGTTTTCCCATGCCCTAACGTCCCCTCTCGGTCTTCCCCTAGCACTGCGTGCAGCCTTTGCCATCGAATACACACCGCTAACCCAACACACTCCACTCTAAACCTTAAGACTTGGCGAATCACCTCGAAAAAATGAAAGAGGAAGCGCAGAATATCGAAAAGGCATCCAAGCGTAGCGAGCGAACGGATACCCTGGAACAGGATATTGAAGAGACTACACAAAGCATTCAGAGACTAGCCAAGGAAGAACGGCATACTTTAAGTTCGATAGAAAACCTTGAAAGCCAAATAGCGGATGCACACAAAAAAGGTGCGAAACTGGACCACCAAGGGGCCGTAGATGCACCCAGGGTCAAGTATGCACTGAGCCTGTATGGAAATATTTCCAACATCGTATGGGATTATACTTCAGACAATGTCAAAGGCGTTATTACCTCTCCATACGGCGGCCCAGTGACTAGTTTCAACATTGATCCAAGTTCTTGTAGTTCCTATGAAATTACGAATCGCTTGTGGGGAATGATGGAAAGTAGCCCGTAAATCTTAAAAGTGAGCAAAGTTCATTATACGTAAGAGTACACAGTAGAAATGAAAAACGATACTGTTGCAGTTTTTATTGTTTTGTCGTCATTTAAGGTTATTGTACTTCGTAAATTCTTTACTTTTCGCATTTTTCTTCTTCTCGCCGAGCGCCCAAGTTGCCTTGTGGCACGTATACCAAGTTGTGTCGTCGTGATACGTGAGAGTACGTTTGTACCATTTACCAAGCGGGCGCTTTCTCCCTCGTTCCCGCTGGCAATTGAATCTCTCTGGCTTTGCAAAAAATAACTACGTCACTTTTGTCAAATCAAAATGCGGGACATTCCCTGGTTTCAACCAAGACCCTTCACGAGGATGGTCGAGATACGGCGCTGGAACATTTTCGGGTGCTACAGAGAGGTGACCGTACAACGTTGCCTTCGGAAGACTCTTGCCGGCGTTTGAACCTGTCCCCGAAGCGATAGAGGGGTTTTATTTGCCCTGGCGGAATAATGTGTAATTCGTTTGGCAGACAATTTTCGCGCCCCACGCTTTGTGCTGGTCTTCGAAAATTTAACAGGCTCCCAATGCTGTCTAGATCAGTTCCTTTCCCAAGATTATCGGTACCACTACCATCGATTTCATTAAGTCCAGCAACATCTTCTTCGTTAGTATCGGAAATGCAGAACTCGTCTGCAAAACTGATTTGCGTACTTCGAACTGAATCCGCTTTTTCAGGGTCGGTTAGATCGTTTGTATCGTTCGTTGGGGTAGGTGACCAGTACTCTGTCAACACAGCGCTTCGCCCCCTCCCGGTAAAGTCTGCGCCCAGCTCGTTCGAAAATTGCCGTTGCATACTTCTGCTGGGCTCGACGGATTGCGCCGCCGTGTCATTTTCCCCTGTTGCAGCGCTGTTAGAATCTTCCTCCTTTGACCCTGGATTCAAAGTACTCGTTTGCATGATTCGTGTTGAATCTAAATTTTCGTTGACGGTGGGAACAGATGCACCGGCCATTGAGTTGTTTCTTCCGGTTACAGCGTCGGCAGACCCTTCGCTGTTCGACTGTCGACTGAAACTGCCAGACTGCGTATTTCGTGCAGAGTTTGCGTTTTCATTGGCGTTCAGATCGGGAGTGTCTTTCGTTGGGACGGGTGTCAAGTACTCCGTTAGCACCTTGCCCCGCCCCCCGCCACTGAATTCTGCCCCCAAATATTTGGAGGATTGTCTCCCGATGTCGTTTCGTTTGGTTACAACATCGACAGAACCTTCGTCGTTTGACTGGCGACTGAACTCTGTTCCCAAATCATTGGACGATTGTCGTTGCAAACCGGAAGGGTTTGATTGTCTCCGGAAACCAATTGACTCAACCGCTTGCCTCGCCACGTCATTTATTCCTGATACAGCTTCAATAGAATATTCATTGCATAAATTTCGGCTCAAAACACTTGATTGCGTGTTTCGTGTGGAATCTGTAGGCCCGTCGAGGTCGGCACTCAAATGGTCCGATTTCCTTGCCTCATCATAGCTTTCACTTTTTTCCTCGGTCGCCTCTTCCCTCTTCTCTTCAATATCAACGGCCGTGTGTGGGGTACTAGGTTCATTGTCGTCCTGAGGTATTCCATCCTGGGCACTGTTATCTCCTGTTGTTTCAGGAGCACGGAATTTAGTAGCTGGCAAAACTTTGAAAAAATCTAATTTCAACCTGTACGCACGAATAAGTTGAAAACCGAATATGCAAAGGTTTACGAATATCAGAATGAGACATACCCACATCCACATGGAGCAGTCATTGGTGCAGCTTTTAATTACTTCAGTGGACTCTTTGCGCACACCCTCAACAGTATTTGTTGGAAGAAAGGCGCCGCTTGTCGTAGTTTCCATACTTGATGTACTTCTTTGCAAGGCAGTCGTAGTTTGCAGATCTCTCGTCGTTGTTGCATGAAAGGAAATCGCAGTTGCCGTTGAAGTCGTCGTACGGGGCGGTGTCGTGGTGGTGGTAGTGGTGGATGCAGAAGAACGGTGACCTCCAGAGTTAGGAAGAGAAGCTGACTCGCATAGGTGTGTGATGAAGTTTTCGACTTCTCCTGGCCAGCAGGCTCCATTACTCGTTCTCCCTGTCACTTCGTTGCTGCGATATTCGCAGGTAATTCGGTTTGGGCATTGCGTGCTAATGTTTTTTTGCATCCGATACCCGGCGTAAACATTGTTTAGCTCGCGCCCCGTAGGATAGCATTCATTAGAATACAATGAAAGGGGACATTGCACAGTGGAAGGGCAGTTAGCATGACAAGCGCCGCAATCCCGATAGAGGTACCCACTGCAAATAGTCGGAATAGTCGAAGAGGAGTCTAGGCCATTCCACTCGAGTTGACAGGCTGGATTTTTCGTCTTTTGTGCGACGGAACGTGAAAGTGCAAGAATGAGGAGCGTGGATCCTAGTCGAATCATGGTTTGTGTCTTGATGATGTGTTAGTTTTTGAAAACGATGCAAAGTATTTAAGTGTGTATTTGCGTCATGATAATGGTTAATAACTGTGTTTTTCAATATTCTTTTCTGGTTTAATATACTTTTTCCCGTTTGAGTTGCCCTTAGCGGGAATGTACGAGACGAACAAGAAGACACTCTTTTTTATTATTATTATATTAAAAATAAATAAAATACGGAAGATCTAATAAGAACACAGCATATCTATAATAAAAGAAAAGAAACATCAAAGTTCTTCTTCTTCCCCAAAACAAGAAGAAGATAGCTAGCTATAAAGGCCGCCTGTGGGTAAAAAAAAAATAAGAAGAAGCCATCATTTAAATAATGCAAGGTGGATGCTATCCACCTCTTATTAAATAATGACGACTACCTCAACAAAAGAACACTTCTGAAAGAATTTGATCTCTTCTCTCTTCTTCTTCTTCTTCTTCTTCCTGTGTTCCTGTGCCTTATTTTTTTCTAGTATGAGGTAAAGAAGGCGCGGCGCGTATTTATTTAGTTGGTACCGGTAGTAGGACTATTATAGGAAATGGAATCTCGAAATCCTTCTGTTTGTTTATTATTAGCTGTGAGCTGTGAGGTGTGAAGCATTCCAATTATTTATTAGAATAGATATAATATAACGTTACATACGAGGACTAGTCATCATTATTATTATTATTACCACTTCATACCATATGGCCAATGTTTGGTTTTTTTACAGACATACGTAGAACAGCGAGTCGTCAAAATGTACAATACAATGAGGAGTATTAACTATAAATATTTTTTAAATTAATACAATAATATACAATAGTATTATTTGAACGAAAAATAGGATTAAAATGATTTAATAGCTGTATTTATTATTACAATAATACAGTCATACCTGATTCCAGGGACGAACCTGTACCGGTAGAACGAACACTTTTATTTTGGTGTGTTATTTAATTATTTTTTGCGAAGAAGAAGTTACTTTTCGTTTTGTACTAGCCCTAGCAATTATGGATCCGAAAATCATAATACTCGACACTACATACCAGTTTGAAAAAGGTTTTGGGAAAAAAACGAAGGACATTGAAATGGTCATGATTTTCCGAAAGGTCGAAACCAAAACAGCCCCAACGGCACCACTATGTTTCACCAGTCTCATGTAAAAGCAGACCCCGCAGAACGTTGACGCACCATACATTAGAGTCGCGATTAAATTTGACGTGCTGGAGTATAAAAATGTCGCTATGGTGGTCCCCGGACTCTCGGAGAGGGCAAACACAACCACTGAGATAACGGTGCAATAAAAATTCGTATTTCCCATGACCTCCATGACCGTGAACCCTTCATTGTTCATAAGCTTGTCTTGCAGGTTGGGAGCAATCGAATCAAGCGTAATAGACAAAAGACAAAGAAAAATGCCAGCGGTCGAGGACGACTTTTCGTTTAAGTGGTAGTCCGCAAGTGTGAAACCTGCCAAGCCGCCGCATACCATAATGGCAAAAAAATAATCCCGTAAATCGTACTTCTTTCCTTGCAAAAAAAACGACGCGACCAGCATGGTCGGGATTAATTTGCACGACTTGACGACGACTTTTACCGGGAAAGAGACCGTGCGCAAAGCTATGGTTGATGCCAAAATTGAGGCATACACCAGTGCAGTCAATAGGAGGAACTGCTTTTTACTTTCAATACTGGATCTAAGCATTTTTGAGAAAAAGGAACTTTCGACAAGCAAAGGACCGACGAAGCACCCCAGGCAGTCCAGCATAGGAAGAAACGGACCTGCCTCCCGCCTTCCATAAGTCTGTAGGAGCGACTCCTGCAAATAGTCGTGCAAAAACATAAAAACAAAAAAAAAAGACCCGTACAGAAAAAAAGAGAACCGGGAAGACAGTCTTGCTCCGTTAAAGGTAGGGCTTGCCCCTGAAAAGTTCGTTTGAGATAGCACTTCATTTTCTACCTCTTTGTCCTCGCCGCCACTGTCAATTGAAAGCGCGACGACCGCCCTGGTTCCGCGAGGAGAATTGGGCTCCATTGAGTTCACCAACACACTATTTCCAACTGCGTTCACTAAAGTCCGCACAACGAATTCACTGGGAACAATACATATTATTCATACAAAACCCTTAAGAGAAGATGTAGTAGTTTCGTAAAAATTAAATATTCATATCTTGTGAATTAATTTAGTAGCTAATGGATTCCGTTTATATTTTAAAAATAATAAAATAATAAAAAAATTCTTCTCCTGTAATAACTAACAACAAACACAACAACAACCACCACAAAAATAAAAATAAATATATAATAATAATAATAATGCTTTGTTGTTTGTTCATCGTTTTATCGCACTTGTTGTTGTAATGAAGAATTATTGGTCAATTTTTATTATTATTTTTTATAGAAATAAAAAAATAAAGAAATGGCCGACGAAATTTTTTTTCTCGCCCTCCCTGTCGCACGCTAGCAGCATGCAATAGGCCCGGGTTGAAAAAAAAATTTCGTGCCCGGACGCGCTCGGCCGACGAAATTTTTTTTTCTCGCCCTCCCTATTGCACGCTAGCAGCATGCAATAGGCCCGGGATGAAAAAAAAATTTCGTGCCCGGACCCCGGACGCGCTCAACGACGACGACGCTCAAAACATAATACGAGAGTTGTAATTAGGGTTGTTATTTTTGTTCAGAAGAGAAGAGAAGACGTGGTGCTCGCGTACTTCTTCTTTCAAACTTCATTTTTTTACTATTTGGTTGATGATATTACTGGATGTACTACTATATGGATGGAAATGTTCACTATAAAAAATTTCTCAGATTCATATTATTACGTGCGCAATTCATTTCTCCAAAAGCAATTGAGCTATTTGCACAGCATTCAACGCCGCACCTTTCAACAACTGATCTCCCGCGATGAACATTTCAATGCCATACCCTTTTTCCACCGACTGATCGTACCTGACCCGCCCCACTAAAATATCGTGATTGCCATTCGCCAGAATTGGTTCTGGGTGTTTGTTATTCTGCCTATCGTCGACGATGGTGATCCCGGGGGAATCCTTGAGTATTTCGTACACTTGTTCTAGTGTCGCTTTCTTCTTAAACTGAAGGTTAATAGATTCGCAGTGAGACCGAAGGACGGGGACCCTAACACAGGTCACTGCTACGCGAAAGTCCTCTCCGAATATTTTTGGCGTCTCCTCTATCATCTTCCATTCCTCCTCGTTGTAGCCATTGTCTTCATACACGGAAGCGTTGTGACAAAACAAGTTAAAAATATACTGCCGTCCAAAAATGTCTTGGGTCAACGGAACTCCATCAACCCAATCTTTGGCCTGCTGCCGGAGCTCCTCCATCGCGTCCAACCCAGCACCAGACGCCGCCTGGTACGTTGACACCACGGCGCGGTCCACCCCGAACGCTTTGTGAAGGGGAAACACGGGCACGTTCATTAAAATCGTCGTGCAGTTTGGGTTTGCAATAATGCCGCGGTGAGCTTCAACCATGTGGCCATTGACTTCTGGGATGACCAAAGGGCAGTCGGGATCCATGCGAAACTCACTGCTGTTGTCTATCACAACGCAGCCAGCCTGGGCTGCCTTCGGTGCCCACTCCTTGCTGAAATTACCGCCCGCACTGAACAGCGCAATATCAACTTTGTCAAAGCTATCCTCTTGAACCACTTGACATTTGTACGAACGATCTGCAAACACCACTTCGTCTCCCGCCTCATCTGGGTGAGCCCAAAACGTACATTCATTGAAAGGAAAGTTAAGTTGTTCCAGACAATCCCTCATAGCAATACCGACAGCACCAGTAGCACCAGCAATCCCTATGTTCGGCTTTCGGAACCCCGCCGTCCTACGTAGGCCTAGGACACTTTTCTGCATGCTCTATTAATTGAAAAAATACAAGTTGCACTCCTGTCAAGAAAATATACTATCACGTCATGGGTTCGCAAAGTACCGTTTCCCCCCTTCTCTAAACAGAATATTATCAACGCATCTTTCATTCATTTTCATTATTTCACAAAGTTTGCAAGTTGATTTTATTGGATCATTGTCGTCTAATAAATGACGACGAACTATTTTCTTGATTATTCCTCCTCCCTTCTCTATCTATCGTGTCGTCGTAATAATAATATAAAAAAAAAAAAAAACAACAACACAAAAAAAAAACAAAACGTCAATGATGAGGAGATATTCTAAAATAATAAGAAATCCCAAATCACTTCACTGTGCCTTCCTTCCGTTCTACTGTACCTGGTATTAATTAGTCAAATATTGGAATCTTCTGTAATAATTGATAGGGAAAATTCGCGTCTTAAATACATGTAGCATATACTTATTTGACTACTATTAAATGTCAATCAAAGCTTTTCTTCTTCTTCTTTTTATAAAATAATAAAATAACAACTAAAAAAATAAAAGGCCATTATAATAGTGCCAATTAGAGCAGCGTCCTATATATTCTACTACTACAACTCGTACTCATACATCGTCCACACAAAAAAGCTCCCTTCAAGCAAAAACAACAGTAACACAACAACGAAAAAAAAAAAGGTAAAACAAATCACAAGAAAGCAGGTGATTATTATTTTATTAGGAGCGCAACAACAAGAAGAACAAAAAAAAAAAAAATAATCTAAAAAAATGGAGGGAGGAGAGAGAGGAGGAGAGAATGAATATTAATAATTAAATAATAATATAATAATTAATTAAATAATAATAATAATAGACTACTAAGAAGAAGAAGAAAAAAATGCGATCATCATCATGTTTGTATAATACGGTGAGAAGGCGAGAAAAGAGAAGAACAACAGAGATATCAGAGTTAAGAGTGAGTGAGAGGCAAGTGATTAGAGAATTGGCGGACGAGAAACAAGCACGCAAACGAACGGGCTGTAGTATAAATTTCTGGATACAGGTAAGATTGCACTGTATAGTACGTATCGCAAACAACGTTATTCGACGGTATTATTAAAGGACCACGATGGCGACTTTTGTAGCTACTAAAGCTGTGAAGGAGAAGGAGGCTTTGATGCCAAACACGGAGAGAAATGCAAAGTTTCGTGTGTTGATGTCAAAGCGGGACAATAAAACCTGTTTTGACTGCGGGACGAACAATCCAAAGTGGGCTACGGTAACTTACGGCGTTTTTATTTGCCTCGGGTGCAGTGCACACCACCGTCGTATGGGCGTTCACGTAACGTTTGTCCGGTCGTGCGACATGGACAAGTGGACCCCTTCTCAAATGGCTGTTATGAAAAATGGGGGAAACAAACGCGCCCGAAATTTCTTCCAAGAGCACGGCTGGTCAGAGCAACGATCCAACCTGGACTTGATACAGAAAAAGTACAACAGCACGGCCGCGAAGCTTTACCGAAAAAAATTGCAGAAAGAAGTCGCCCCGCCGTCCCCAATGACCCCCCCGTCGAACGCGTCTCCGGCAGTCGTGAAAGGAGGCCTGGAAGCATTGAAATTGGAGGCTGCCAACATGGCGTCCAAGACTCCAGTAGACCCCCCTTCCCCCCAATTTATTGAAATCAAGAAAATTCAACGGAAAGTTTCCGCGGAAGACTCTGCCAAAGTAGTTGTTCGCAGCCTGAAGTCATCTGGATCGGGAGCAATGAAGAAGGGAATGAAACCTGGCCTGCGGAAATCTAAGAAAAAAAAGGGTGGCTTGGGTGCCGTTCGCCTAGGCGGTAGTTCCAAAGGGAAAGGTCTTCTTGGCAAGAAGAAAAATCAAGTCACTGATGATGCGTTCGAGAAGGCGTTGGCCGATGCGCCGAAGCAGCACCAAATTGCGATGGACGCTGCCGTTGCGCGCACTATGCAAGAAAAAGAATCTGGCGGGATGAAGAAGTCAAAGTATGGCGCGAAACCGTCCACTGAACTTGGGAGCCGACGCTACGCTGGGGGCGATGACGAAGACGACGATTTCTTCGGCGCATCCTTCAACGAATCTGTTAGTGGCGGGAACGGCGGCGACGCCTATGGTAGCAGTGACAAGAAGTATGAGTACAAAGGCCGACCAGCCACGGAGAGGTTCAAGAACAACAAGGGCATCTCATCCGATCAGTTTTTTGATTTCGAAGGAGGATCCCGAAAAGAAAGTCGCGTGGCTCAGGAACGAATCGGAAAATTTGCAGGAGCTACATCGTTGAGTAGCGATGCACTGTTTGGCCGCGAAGAATCGTTTAACGGGAATAAAAACCGGAGCGAAAGCATGGGTAGTGATATATCTGCTGGAGAGTTTGTCAGAGAGATTTCATCCCGCGCAGCCGAAGATTTTGCCGCGGCGAAGGAGAAAGCCAAGGACATTATGGGAGCAATTTTTCAACGCTAAATTGTCATTTTATTAAATTGAGTTTAGACGACGACTACTAATGTAAAAACCAAAATGCTTCATACATAATACGTATACTGTTGTCCTTTTATTTTTTTAGTATAGTGTCTATAGTAATTAGTCCTAGTGATCCTTCTCCTCCCCCAGTTTATATAAATATTGATGCTTAAATAACAGCCAATTTTCTTGTTTTTATAAATATTGCAGCGGAGATAGAATAGCATTGCCACGCTTCTTCCAAATTCGTAGACGACTACGGTACGGAACCAGGTACAAACCTCTATTAATACCTGTATTAATAATACCGGTACAGGTAACAGGTAGGGTACGTACCAGTGACATCATATTAATACCTGTTCCCTACCCGACCTGGGTTCGGGTACCACTGTACAATTAATATCTGAAGAGGACCCCGTGCTGAGATAACGGTATTTCGCACAGCAGTCCAAATTAATAATAATACAGCAACAACATGACCACAGTGAGAAACTCCCCCCCCTCTCCTCCATGTTCACCCCTCACCAAAAACAACAGTCAAGCGGTAGAAGCATGGAAAACTCCCTTCGTGGCAATTTCAAGCGGGCCGAGATGAAAATCAGGGGTTAGCCTTTTGCATCCATTGGAACATTCGCACCAAACAATAATTTACAACAACATTGAACGCACATGCCGGGATATTAGGCGGGAGAAGTAAGGGATAGGAAACATGGACGCTGGTGGATCTGTGACAACAGTGTCCGAAGTGGCTCCCCCTCCCGTGGGGAAAGGTAGGAAGGAAAGTCTGGAAATTTTAGTGCAAGATGTGAAAGACTTGCTGTCGAGGGCCACAAAACATGGCAGAATTCTTGTTGGAAGGGACGATGAGAATGGGCTTGGCGACGACATTTTCCCGGCATCCACTCGTCGCTATCGAAAAAAAATGAAGTGGTATTCCAGGGACGTGATTACCTCCGTACGAAGCACGTACGTGCCAGACCATACACTTTCTTTGGAACAGGACGACGGGCGCGAAACAGACGAAGAGTCGGAAATATTGGACAGGGCCCCAGTCCATGTACCATTTAGACAAATTTTAGAAGGAGAATGTAAATATTTATTAGATCATAGAAAGAAAGTGGAAGCGGCAGAAGCAAGGGTGCAAGATGTAGTGGTAGAAGAGAAGGCCTTGAGTGACGTTAGTGGGGTCGAGTATAACGACCTGGAAGCTATTGTCAAAGACGTGCTTGTCACGGACTTTCTTGTCTCCAGCAGGACTATTACTGCATGGTACCACACACAACCGGGAAATCAGGTAAAACGAGGGGGTTCTCTCTCCTGGGAAACCGAGATTCACATCTCATCTAGTGTTAACAAGCCTGGAGGGGATTGGATGAAACGGCCCGATCGCTTTTCAATGATCGATCGCACAGAAAGCTACGATTACGTGTCCCTTCTTCCAGTGGTTTACCGCCCTGAAGGGTATGACCCTGAATACGAAGCGGAGTTGCTATGGGAACAGTACACGCAGAAGCGGCGGCGGGAACAGTTGGCGAAGGAATCAGAAGAACGCGAGCGCCTGGCAGAGATGAAAGAGTTTTTGCGGCTGCGACAAGCAGCAAAGGAACGGGAGAGCCGGGTGTGGGAGAGACCTGCATGGTTTGCATCGGTCGACGTATTTCTCAGTAACAATGAAGGCAATGGGTATGTTCGACAATTCGGTGTGCTCACGAAGAAATATCATGCAAGCCAGTACTTGTTAACTGGGAGCCCCTTTCACGCACTTTCAAGAACGAAAATGCATATCCTTATAAAAAACTGCAAGCATTTTCAAATTTCGTACCCGAAACAGTGGCTCACCCGACTGTACCGGAAGTATTGCGTTCGACCCCAAGATGAATTCGAGAAAGCATCGCTGGGGGTTGCGCGGGAGAAATTTACGACCCCAGGCGTAATCGATGTCGATTATTTTCTCACTAAATTTAGCATAAAGACTCCTTCATTAGCAAAAGCTGCAATTGGGGCACACATCGACATTAGGGGGGCCCTGATGCCGTTTGACGCCTTCGTGATGAATATTTTTAATTTTATTAGATTCAACCCAGTGCAAGTCGCGACAGTTGCCATGTACGGCATTTACGACTTAAAAAGTCAAGCGGAGGGGTATTTAATGGAAAATTTTTTGATGATTATAAACCGTTTGCATGGAACGGAAGGCAATCCTCTGGCCGAAGATTTATCTGACTCAGACTATGAGGAAGAGAACAGAGAGGAGCTGCACTCTCGTTTCATTGAGAGGCGCGACAAAGCATGGGTAGCCAGGTATATTTTGCAGTCTGTGAGGTCTGACTGCACTTCTGCCGAATTCGTCAAAAGGGTTTTGGAGTTTCCAATTCTTTTGTGGCCTATATTTGATTTGCAGCAACAATTTCGAAGGAAGCTGTTTGGTGAAGATTTTTGGAGAAAATACGCAATAAACCACAGCACGGAGGGATTCCCTCCAGAGATAGAACAATTATCAAAGTACCTCAATACTGCAAAGCACCACAAAATGTCTGAAAAGCTTGCGTGGGGGCTGACATCTCGGTCGATGCTTGTGGACGGTGCTCGTCGCCGTCACTCCTCCGCTTTGATTTCTAAATCTTTCCTTCAAAGTGTTTTCGGCCGCTCTAGGAGCAGAAACGAGAAGATACTCTTGATCCAGGTGTGGTGGCGCCTTCTGAAAGAAGAGCACAAGGCCAGATCACTCTTGAGCGAATTAGAAAGTACGCTGAAGCAGAATAGGCAACAGTTACAAAAGATTGAATCAAAAGTAGAGAAACTCTCAAAAAAAGAACGAAAACAAAAACAAAATTTGGGCTCTGCTATTGAGCGACTCAACGCTCAGGTGAATTACACTCGTGACATTGCCTTCCCTTCTGTATCCATGAGGGACCGTATTAAGCAGAGAGAAATTGAGTACCATAATAACGCTCCCTCTGAATCGTCCCCAGAAATTTCTGGGGCATCGTCCCTCAATGGTGGCAGTGTATTACCTCCGATAGAGGGGGCCAGCCGCCCAGAAACGTTGGGTATTGAAACGGAATCAATTGAGAAAGGCACCTGCATCGTTCCACACTGTTATGCGACTATCGACTGGATGGACGAAATTGATTGTGCAGGCTTATGCTCAGCTTGCCGCACGTACTCGGTAAACTATTGGGCGATGCAAGCGGGTTATAAGTGGTCTTATCGTCTCGTAAGAAGGGCACAGAGATGTAGGCAGACCATTGACCCGAAAGTTTTAGAATCAAACACTTGGCTTATGTTCCGCGATGCATTGGTTCGCTCGAATTTTTACTTCAACGTCAACACAGGCGAACCCCGGTGGCAGTTGCTACAAAGGCACTATAAAAACCGAAAAACACTAAAAATAGTGAAGCTGAAAGACGTGCTTACTTGGGAAAAAGAAAGGGCCATGAAGCGCAAATTTGCTGCTGAAGTGAAGAAAGCCCAATTGGCCAAAGAGCTTGCAATGGCAAAAAAGAACAGATACAGGAAAAAGCACTAGTTCGGTATTCCCGGTACGAGGTAGTCTTTAAATTATGTAGTAAGAATTCTTCTTTTTTTAATTTTTACAAACAACTTTACTTTGTGAGTTCAACCCGGGCCCTGAATACCATTGATTCGCTAGTGTGCTCATTGAAATATGTCTTTACGTATCCTCGTGCTTCTTCGAACCCGCGGGCTTCAGCTTTCAACAAATCAGCTCCCATTCTGTCTTTCCATTCTGTTCTAAACCGATTCTCAACTTTGCGCAACACATTAATGCGCCATTTATGAAAGAAAACATTCTTCAATTTACATTTGGCGAGCGCACTGCTTGCTAATTCCTCTTGTTCGGCTTTCAGAAGAGCTGCGTCTGACTTGCCCTTGACTTCGGCCAAAAATCGCTGCACGACCTTGCGCAACACATTGACGTGCCATTTGTGGAAGAATATATTCTTCGTTTTACACTTAAACAGGGCGTTGGCGGCCAGGTCGTGTTTCTCTGCTTCAACGTTGTCTTTCATCTCGGCCAATAATCGCTGCACGACCTTGCGCAACACATTGACGTGCCATTTGTGGAAGAATATATTCTTCGTTTTACACTTAAACAGGGCGTTGGCGGCCATGTCGTGTTTCTCCGCTTCAACGTTGTCTTTTATCTCGGCCAAGAATCGCTGCACGACCTTGCGCAACACATTGACGTGCCATTTGTGGAAGAATATATTCTTCGTTTTACACTTAAACAGGGCATTCGCCGATATATCATGGTATTCTGCATTAAGCATTTCTCTGTGCTTTTCCTCAATCACGGATTTGTGGGTTTCTTTCAATTGTCTGTGTTCTTCCTGCAATCGTCTTTCATTTTCAGTTGCAGCAAAGATTTGAGTTTGCATACTAGTGACCAAAATTTTGTGTCGTGCTTCGACTTCTGATAGTATGGTTTCCTGCTGGTCTCTTAAACTTTCCTCGCGCGCTTTTCTCTCCGCATTGCTGTTTAGACCAGCGATCTTCGCGCGTTCTTCGGCGATTACAGCTGCATGCCCCTCTTCCAGCTCTGCAATTTTGTCTATCAACGCTTGGTTGCATGTCTCTGTATCCCGAGCGTGTGCTCTTATGGTCTCAATCTCCTCATGTTTTTCGTCCAGTCTATATTTGTGTTCTTCTTTCAGTTTTTGAATATGATTGGTAAGTTTTGATTCAAATAAATTGTTCTGTTCCAACAACACGCGCCGGTGTTTTTCTTTCAGTTCCTCAGCATCCATTTGGGCTTTGGTTTTAATACGATCGAGTTCTACATTTTTTTGTTCTAATAATTTTTCGTGCGCTTCAGCTTGTTCATTCAAAGCAACTTCATGTTCGTTCTTGGCCTCCTTTATAGCAACTTGCGCACTAGCATTGAGGCCCATTTTCTCTTGGGCGAGCAGTTCAACTCTTGCGAGAGCTTCTTCTTTCCCCCTTAATGTCGCTTCGTGTTTTTGTTTTAATCGTTTGACTTCCTTTTCAAAAGCATCCTCTTGTTCCTTTTTTTGATCATTCAAAGCGCCTTCGTGGCGCTTTTGCCATTCTTTGGCCTGTGTTGCAAGTACAAGTTCGTGTTCTTCCCGTACCTTTTCCATTTGCCTAGCTAGAGCATCCTCGTGCTCCTTCTTGTGGTCACCCATGGCACCTTTGTGCCGTTTCTCCCGTTCTTTGCCATTTTTCTCAAGTGCACTGTTGTGTTGTTCCTTCAGTATCTTCGTGTGCCTTTTGAGCGCGTCGTCGTGGCCCTTCTTACAATCATCCAACACGCTTTTTTGGTGTTTCTCCCATTCTATATCTTTCTTTTTGAGTGCGCTATCTAACTGTTCATTGAACTGTTTCGCGCATTTTGCCAGATTGTTTTTGTGAGTTGTTTCCAGATTGCCAATAGCTCCATTGTATCGTTTCTGCCACTCCAAGTCTTTTTGTGTCATCATAGCGCAGTGCTTCTCCTCCAACTGTTTTATTTCACTTTCAACATGATCCTGGTGTGCCTTCTTCCGCTCGTTCAGAGTATCTTCGAGGCGTTTTTTCCACGCCATTTCCTTCTTTTTGAGCACCCTGGCATGTTCATCTTCCAGCTGTCTCGTTTGAGAAGATAATTGTGTTAGTTGTGCCCCCTTGTCGTCATTTAATGTTTGTTCGCGGAATTTCTCCCACTCCTTAGCGTCTACATGTGCCTTTGCCTGCAACTCGTTAATTATTTTAAGTTTGGAATCGATACTCGTGCCATGATTTTCTGCCAGTGCTTCAAGTTTCCTTGCAAGGTTTGATTCATAGTTGCACCTTTGCTCGTTTAGCAATTCTTTGTAGTACAACTCCCTCTCTCCCTTTTCTGTTTTTGCTTGTGATTTCAAATGCAAAATTTCGGCATGCTTTTCTGAAAGTGCGGACGCATGGTCTTGTTTCAATAGTTTTATTTTGTTCAACAATTTTTCCGCCACATCGCTCTCTTGTTCAGTATTCACTTCCTCCCCGATGTGTTGGATTTTTGCTTTTAGTGATTCAATTAGTGTGTGTTTCTCATCCAGGACAGCATCATGGTGGACTTTCAGTAACCCAATCTTTTTTCTGTGATTTTCTTCGTATGCACCCTTTTGCAAAGCGAATTTTTTCTCAAAATCGGCTATTTTTTCCTCCATATCTATGGCACTAATATTATGTTTCTTCTGTAATGCACTTTCGTGTTCTAGTTTCATTCGTTTCATCGTGATCTCTTTGTCCTCCGCAAGTTTTGCCATACGAGACTGTATTGCGCCTACCTGATCCTCGTGCGCAGTCTTTAAATTTATTACATGAGTGTCGTGGTTGGCTTTGGTTTGATGCAATTCATCGGCCAATGATCGGTGCGCCAAATGATGCTCCGATGCCAACGATTCCAAGGCATTTCTGTGCTTTGCTCGTAGTTTCGATATATCCAACTCCGCTTCTTCTTTTACCGCTTTCGCGTGAAGAAGCATTTCTTCGTGTTTTTTCTGAATGGCCGCTTCGTGCACGTTTGTTAGTCGTTGCGTTTCAGCAGCAAGGATTTGAGCATGTGCGTCTTTATGGTTTTGCAAAAGTTGTTTGTGCTTGCGCCTTAACTCTTCAGCCTCCTCTTTCGCTTTTGTTCTCAATGAAAGTATTTCTTCATGTTTTACTTTCATCGTGCCTTCGTGTTCTAGTTTCATTCGTTTCATCGTGATCTCTTTGTCCTCCGCAAGTTTTGCCATACGAGACTGTATTGCGCCTACCTGATCCTCGTGCGCAGTCTTTAAATTTACTACATGTATATCGTGGCTGGCTTTGATTTGGTATAATTCTTCTGCAAATGATTTACCATGAGCATCGTTCAACTGTTTTACTTCCAAGTTGTTCTCATCTTTGATTTTAGCTATTTGTTTCTTAAGCAAGGCGATTTGCTCTTCCTGTGCGGTCTTTATTGTGACATCAGCATTGTGAAGTTTTTTCAGTTCATCGATTTGGTTTATATAATCGTTTTTTCCGGATCTTGCCCTGTTTATAAGATCTTCTATTTCACTGCGCAGGGCCCCCTCTCGCTTTTCTATTCTGACTTCCATTTCCATTTTGACGCTTTTGTTGATTTTCTCAAGATTTTCTAATTCAGATATACTGTCAGTCTGCATCTGCTGGATAGCAGATGCGTGTTGACGTTGAAGTTTTTCTGTTGCTTTGGTAGCAGCTTCAAGTTTTGCAGTGAGTTTCTCAGCAGAAGTGTGGTGTTGCGATTTTAGGAGAGTGATCTGGTGGGTATGTGCCGCTTCTACGTCTCGCAAGACAGTTGCTATGTCGTCCTTTTCCTTACTCAACCTTTCCTGTTGAAGCCTTCCGTCTTCTTTGCATTGAAGAATTTTTCCTGTTTGGGCTTCCTTATAAGCAAGGTAATCATGGTAGAGTGAGGCGTATTGCTGCGCCAATCCATTGAAGGTAGACTCTAGCTTCTTCCTTTGTTTGAAAAGGTCTCTTTTCGTTTCTTTTAACTCTTCCACGTTTGAAAATACCTCTGCCAAGTTGTCTTCCAGAGCTTTTTGTTCCGCTTTCATGGACGCACTCCTGCTGGTCCAGGTAGCTGGCGGTGATAGCCCAGAAGAGTCTTTCCTTTTCTTTCGTTCCTGGCTGATCTCCAAGCAATTTCTTTCCGTGCTCTGATCAGCATGCGATGGAAATGAATGGTGCGATGGCCTGCGCCCTTGCCTTCGGATTGTATTTATGTCAACGTACCGGTTGGGGTTTTTAATGGCCGAAAGAAAGTTGTTTCGTGCTACTAGCCCTTTCCCAGTGGGATCCAAGATAGAAAATATCATTTTAATCTGCTCATACGATAGGCCAAAATCAAGTCGATCGATGCACGTCTGGAATCCTGCCAAGTCTAGGCAAGAATCTCCATGGTCCACAATCGCCTTGTATAAGTCATCTGGTGAATGTACTTTTCTTCCAAAAAGACTGCGTTGCGACCTAATTATTCGTTTAAACTGTTCCATGGCGAGAAGGAAAGAGTTTTTATCTTCGCTCGTTAGCGGCTGTTCACGTGCTGCTCTGGGACTTGGCTTTAAACGCGTACATTGAGGCGACGGTGTCGTCCTCCGAGCATGGGGTCTATCCCTTGTTTGAGCACCTTCAAACAATGATGGATGCATACTGCATGCTCGCTTCATCGAAGAGATTTGGTCGGAGTGTTCAGGCTTCTGCGTAGGAGAGTGCTTTTCCATTTCTTTTAAGACCTGGGCGTAACTTAGCCCGCCATCTGGCGTACTGTCCTCGCCGTTCCCTTCCATGACTAGTCACGGTCCCACCAAACAAAGCCTGTGGACGAAGAGCAAAATTTCGATATATTCAAAGTCTATTGATCCGGTTTATGATCCGGCTTTAAATAGTATATTATTAATGTATTTCGTACTCCACACTCTACTGCTAAACAAGATTTTAATATTATTTTTATACATCATTCTTACTGTATTATTTTTTCGTCGTATTATTATTATTATTATTATTATTTTTTTAATACTGTAATAATTATAAATTATTATTATATTATTATTTTGCACCTCGTATAATAATACCGTAGGGTATATTAATAATACCGAAATGATGAACCGGCACAAAGAAGTAAATGGGATGATGGGTTCTTTTTTTCGCGGAGTTATTACAATGGCATTGCATCGCCTGTTTGTACTGCACCACTGGGCAGCAGGATGGTATTACGCTATTGTACGAAGTTGTTTAATTCCCTAGTCTAATTAAGGGAATCACCCTTGTGCCGTTCCTAGCCGTAAAAGCTAAGGAGAACACTGCGCCGGAAAACAAAAAGAACCAGCGTTTCTTTTTTTTTGCACTGCTGTGACCTTGTTGGCCGCGAAGGAGCCGGGTTTTTATAATCAGCCAACCCCTCTGTTAAAAAGTACCTTTTTAGACTACTGTCCCTTGCCTAGCAAAAAAGAACCTTGCAGCCTCCTTCTGGTTGTGTGTAATATTGAAGAGGCCGGAGGCCGGAACCAACCAAATCAATTCATCTCTTTTGGTGTTTCATTACAACATATTATACCTACTAGATATAGCATTTAGTACATAATGGTTTACTTTTAATATTCTATAGTATTATAATTAATACAACAAAGTGAATACATATAGTATTTTAAAAGTATAGTACATTGTATAAAGACTATCATCATACAAAAAATAATAATTGATTATTATTGATGATAATAATAATAAAAAATAATAATATAAAAAAAATTATTAATAATAATAATAATAAAATATAAAATACGGAACACTTTTTTTTTAGAGAGGACTAAATTATAGCAAAGCGTTTTGGTTAGTTTACCAAATAATTTTACCAAATAATTCCATTGCATATTGTAGTTTAGAAACAAAGGACAACAAAACATATTTAGAACAACAGTTACAGTATTTTTATCCCTTCACCTTTCCATACATATTCACCATGTCTGAATCCACCACCACAGCCACCACCACCGCCACCAGCTTGAAAGCTTTCGTTGGCATGTTGGAGAGCACGGTCACTGACGAGGCCCTCGACGAGATATTTGCAGAATACGGCAACCCAACATTTTCGAAGAAAGGTAGGGGTCGTGTTGCGACCTTTCCTTCTGAAGAACTTGCGGCAAAAGCAATTTCTGAACTAAACGGGAAAACATTCGACGGCGTGACCTTCGCCGACAACGGCATGAGAGTGGAACCCCTCAAGCCGAAGAAAAAGAAATCAGGCACGGCAAAAGTGGAAGCACAGCCCTCCAACAAAGCTTTTGTAGGAAACTTGGACAGGGAGGCCACCACCGAGGCATTGGAACAAGCGTTTGCAGAGTACGGAAACCCGACTTTCAAAAAGAAGGGACGAGGGCACGTGGCAACCTTCGATTCTGCCGAAACTGCGGCAAAAGCTATATCCGAGATGAACGAGAAAGTTGTCGAAGGCCTATCCTATGGCGAGAAAGGGTTGAGGGTGGAACTGCCCAAGCCCAGGGCTCCGAGAGCAAAGAAAGAGAAGAGCGCCCCAGCTGCTGCCGAGGTTGACATCTCGAAACAAGCATTTATTGGCAACGTGGACCGGGAATCCACAGCGGAGGCTTTGGAACAGGCGTTTGAACAGTACGGGAACCCGACTTTCAGAAAGAGGGGTTTCTATGCTTTTGCGACGTTCGCGTCTGCCGAAGCGGCGGCGAAAGCCATATCTGAGATGAACGGGAAATCGGTCGAAGGCTTGTCGCTCGGAGAGGAAGGGCTAACGGTGGAACCGGCCAAACCAAAGGTACCGAGAGCAAAGAAAGAGAAGAAGACCCCAGCTGCCGCCGACGTTGACACCTCCAACCAGGCGTTTGTTGGCAATTTGGACAGGGAGGCCACCACCGAGGCTTTGGAAGAGGCGTTTGCACAGTATGGGAACCCGGCTTTCAAAAAGAGGGGTCGGGGGCGCGTCGCGGTTTTCGATTCTGCCGATACTGCGGCGAAAGCCATATCTGAGATGAACGGGAAAATCGTCGAAGGCTTATCGTATGGAGAGAAAGGGTTGAGGGTTGAAGTTCTGGGCGAAGCTGCCCCAAGGAGGAGGAAAAGAAGAAACCAGAAGCAGGGAGGCGAAGCCGTGGACGTGGCAGAACAAAAAAACGATGTTATTGATTTGTCCTCGGAGTAATAAGCAGAAACGAAAGAACGGAGCTTCTTGGGAGTAACGCAGTTCTCCCACCTCGCCGCCAAGGTACGCGGTAGCATATACAAAACAAAGAAAATGCTGAACGCAGATATTTGAAGTTGATCTAGAACCATGAATAAAAAAAGATAAAGAGTCAAACCTAAAACTTCTTTACTTCAATTTAGAATAATATGATATTAATTTAAAAATCATAAACAAGGATGACTTTTCTTCTCTTCTTCTTCTTTTTTTTCTTCATGTTGTAGCAGCAAAACACCACCACCAACCAAGAAGAAAACAATCCAGGAGGAGGAGGAGAAGGAGGAAGGAGGAGGAGGCTTTTTTTTTTAATATTAAAAAAAAAAGTAATACTGTATAATATTATATAATAATAAAATATATTTTATTAATAATATTTAATATTTACAATTCATGAATAGTCGTTCTACTAACCCTAACCCTATCATTTAAAAAAAGAACGTAAGCTAAAACATTAAAAACAAATTGAAAAAATGACACGATCCTCAAAAATTCCAGCCCCCCTCCACGCTGTAGGGAAATTTTACCACCAAGTTAGGGTTTAGCGACCTAAAATTTCCCTATCGATAATGAGGTAAATTATAGAAATAGGCCCCTGCCAGGCGTCCCGAAGGGTCATATAATATTACACTAGGATATAGTTCTTGATGATGAATAGACTAATTACTAGATTCTATAATTGGAGTAATAGCAATTAAAAATGTCTCGATGGACTGAACATACCTCTATTTTTTATGTTGTTGGGAAAAGAAAGAAATTGCTAAGCAGCGATGTAATCTAATAACCAAATTATCGTTTTGTCAAATGAAATCATTAAAAAAACTTTGCAGTACTGGCATTGCAACAATATGCATCTTACTGTTTTTTGTAGGCGGGGTTGCGGTTGCTGTCGACTGTAGTTTTGCTACTTTTGCTAACGTTGTGAATATTTCAACAGACTGTGTGCCAGTTGATCCAGGGTGTATCGGCACAAATTGCGATAATAGAAAATACTCTGCGTTTATAGTCAATGCGTCAGATTTTTTTCAAGGTACGACCTATGTTTATGGAACGCCTCTTTCTTCGCCTCGGAAAAAACTTACAGTAGAAGCAACCAAACTGCGGCATTTTAAGGTGCTTCCATATAAAACATTAGTGCTGGAAAATTTAGAACTGAGTGGTGCAGAACTCTTTTCAAGCAGCGATTCCGGCAATGGTGGAGCTATTTACTTGGACGAGCATAGCCAGCTATTTGCAAAAAATGTAAGGTTTCACGGTAACAAAGCTCATCTGTCTGGCTCGGCCGTCTACATGGACAAGTTGTCGTTTTTCAACTGCACACACTGTGTTTTCTCTCACAATTTTATTCGATCCACATCAGAATCTGTGTCTCCGGTTCAATCTGGCGCAATAGGAGGGGCAAAAGTGGAAGGAATATTCCTTAATTTTTGTCATTTGTATGCTAACAACGGTCGGAAAAAAAAAGGTGGTGCCATTGGTGTTACTCTATATTTTTTGGCATCCAATATGTATGGACAAGGCAACCGTTTTAACAGAGGCCTTGTTGTTGAGAACACAATATTCGACAGTAATGTTGCACGGAACGGTGGCGCAGTGTTCACCAGAGAGTCCTCCAGTATTGTCTTTCGAAACTGCACATTTCACAAGAATAACGCAACCAATGGAGACGGTGGAGCTCTTTTTATCGACAATGGTGTTTCTGGTGGGGACTTCTTGATTGTTGACACTGTATTTTCAAACAATCATGCCCTGGGGGGACATGGAGGGGCTATAGCAATGGCTAGAACTGCGTCGTTTGTGCGACCTTCAAAAGACACCTTACAATATGCCCCCGCACAGATTCACTTTTGCAAATTAGAAAAAAATCATGCGTCGCAGTCGGGCGGGGCTCTTTCGATAGTCATTCCGACGATTGGTGAATCAGGCGAACCGCCTCAATCAGTGGAAATATTGAATTCGACGATAGAGTTTAACTCTGCACTTGGTGAGAATGGGGGTGGTGGTGTTTACGTCAGAAGGGACGATAAAGACACAAGCTTAGAATTGAAAACGATAAATTCTTTGCTATTGTCAAATAATGCAAGAAATAGCCATGGTGGTGGAGTGTCGATAGTCAATGGAAAAGGCGACTTCCAGAATACACAGTTTTTAAACAATGTTGCTCTTAAGAATGGGAGCAGTGTCGTCGGACAAGCATCGCAACTTCTATTTTTTGAATGCAAAATAACATCATTGAACAATGATGGTGGTCCAGCGGTAATCAAAAGTGACGAAATATTCACACTTATCAACGCGAAAGTTTTTCCAGCTTCAGGATGGAGTAACTACGATATGACTGCGAAATGTCATACCCCAGGAGTAGTTCGTTGCGACACTTACGGCGACTTTAATTTTGCCAATTGCCTAGATGACACCTACGAAAACGTAGTTATGCCCGGATTGCAATGTGGTTGTTCTGATCCTGGTTGTGCTCTTACCTTAGAACCGGAACTTGCTGGCATTGTTGAATTTCCCACAGAAAGTAGATTTTCAAGTTCCATTCTAGGCCCGTATTACCTAAAGGAAGGTATTGACAATGTGCAGTATAGGATTCGACTACAGTCAACCCCCACACGCCCTGTTCGCATTTGCGTAGATGCACGAGCAGTGCCGCAACGGTCATCGCTGGAACTCAATATCTTTCCGAACTGCGTAGTAATTTCGAGCAAGAATGATCGACCAGTGTTTACGTTGAATGTAAGTAATGACCACATTGACGCGTTTGTTGATTATCAAAACTACATTTTGGTCAACTATGTTCATTCTACAAATGATATTTTTTACAAAAGCGCACTGATTAGTAACGTCACTGTCGTTGCACGTCTATTTGACGAAAACGAAGCGGGGGTTGAAGTAGTTCCAACTGGAGACTTGTCAATATCCTTAGACAGCAAATTTTCTATATTCAAAATGAGGCTCAAAACCAAACCTTTGCTGCAATCGAGATTGATAGCCACAATTACACCTGTAGATTATTACGATGCTACCATTGTCGAAGGGAATGGAAAAGTGTGGAATATGGAGAATGGTGCGCTACATTTCAATATATCGGCAGAGGAAATAATGTTCAATGTGTCCTTAAATTTAAATACCACGTCGCCACCACCTCAGTCAACTCTTTCAATATATTTTGGTAGTAGTGCTGATAAGAATTACAGAGAAATTTCTACAGTGAAGAAGCTGATTTATTGGGATGCAGCTGTTCCAATCATTGAAAGAGTGTCTTCTGAGGGCGGCGATCGCATATTAGTTGTAGAATGGTCATCGAAAGAAGTCTTTTTTGACGTTGAGCACTCTAAGAATAAGAATTTTGAGCCAGCTATTCGTATTCAAAAGCTGGCTGCTTCCAACTGTTCAATTGATGCTCCCAAGCCACTCAGCCAGGAAGTCATTTACGTTCGTGTACGTCAACATGGTGGGAGAGGTGAGTGGGCATCTACCGAGAAGTGGTTAGTTGACAGTGACTGCGATGAAAATAAATTTCTAAAGCACCATGACCCCAACATGCAGAAATGGCAATGTGAACCTTGCCCCGAGGGTGCCAGTTGTGAAGGCAACGTTCCCGTTGCGATGTCTGGTTGGTGGTCTGTGTCATGGGAAAGTAATGTTTTCCGTAAATGTTTGCGTCATGCATCGTGTCCCCAAAAACAAGAGTGCGCGCCTTTTCACACAGGTACATTGTGTGCAGCGTGCTTACCGGGAGCCTATCGTGACAGGGCAACGTATGAGTGTTACGAGTGCGGCGTAGTATGGATTAATCGTATCGGTTTGCTTGTTATGATTCTGTTGGGTTCCATGGTTGCTGCTGCTGTTGTTCGTGTGACTCTCTTGTCAGGTGGGGAGGATGGAGCCATCGATATTAAGATAGCTCAAATAACATTAAACCACTTTCTGATTGTAAGCGTTGCCAGCGATTTCCCGTTGGAGTGGCCCCCTTTTGTTACTGATTTTCTGCGTGTGTTCAGTTATTTAACTTTCAGTTCACTGGGTGATTCAGGAGGTTTTGGTGTTGATTGTGGGCTCAGAATTTTTGGAAATGGATCGAAGTTAACGTGGGCCGTCTTTATAGTGTTCTTGGCCATATTGGGTTTGATTGCATGGTCTACCTTTTGGTGGATTGTGTATCGGTGCACGAGTAAATCGAAAACTGTGGAATTTCAAACATCGATTCTGGTTACACTTTTTCTTTTTCATCCGCCAATCAGTAAAGCCGCTCTTCAATTGCTTGCTTGCCGCACCGTGGCTGATCGACATTTTTTGGAAGCCGACTTTAATGTTGACTGTCAAGGAAAGGAGCACATGCCCTACAAAATTTGGGCAAGTGTCATTTTATCTTTGTTTACCTTTGGAATCCCACTTTTCTACTACTTCAAAATTCGACTCAATTCACAAATATTCCGCTTGTCCCGCTACAATTCGGAAGCTTCATTTAAGCGTAGGGAAGTGAACTCGAGACGGGTTAAGCTGGAGAAGGACAAATGCATATATGGATACTTATACAGTGGTTTTGTTGGAAGGGCGTGGTACTGGGAAATTTGGAATTCGGTTCGCAAATTCTTGATTACAGCTTGTTCTGTATTGTTCCAATCATGGGGCGTGTCTATGCAAACCTGGTCTGCCTTGGGGCTGATGGCATTTTTTCTTGCTTTATTTATTCATGTGCAACCGTATTGCAATCCAGTTTTAAATCGTCTGGAAACATATGCCTTGTTTGTAGACTTTACTACGCTCTTTCTGGGTCTGGGTTTGTTCAACAATGCCAATGCGGGAGAAATGAAAAGCGAATCTTTTTCCCATATTTTTAGTACCATGGTTGTTGCTGTCAACGTGGTATTTGTACTTTACCTGTTTTATGTAGTAAAGCGCCACTCAGAATATATTAAAAAGGGAAAATCGTTGGTGGCTAGCATTTGCAAACGGAGGGACAAGCCAGAAGAAATGTGGACCGTAAATCCCCTGGAAAGAGTGAAGACTCGAAGAAGTGTAGAATTGGCGACACAACCTTCGGAAAACTCGAATTAATAAAAATACATTTAACTTCAATATAACCCAGATAACCCTAACTTGGATTCGAGGTTTACATTTCCTTCATGTATGTTCTTAAAAATGATCTTAAATACTTTAACATGATTAACTTGAGAAAGAAACCCGCCATGACCAAAGGCCCAGTCTTTTCTCTCGTGACATATTTACGACGTACACGGTTGCGGGCCTCGTTGTTTTCAGATCAGAGGTTGTGGCTGTGGCTTCCGGGAACGTCCGATCCTTGGGCCGCCTGCTGTTGCTGTGCCCAAAATGGAACGTTTGCGGGGCGGTTAGGGGATTGTGAATTCGTAGGAAACGAGAATGTGCCAATGTCAATCCCATCTTGGCCTGCGGGCATTTCCTCGTCTTCCAGCCCATAATCGTCTCCATAATATGTATCAGATAAAAATGCAGCCTTCTCTTTCAACGTCTCGTCGTGCCCGTTCATGTATATCAAATTATCTAATGCCTCCATGCCACCGCACCTTTCCACGTAAGTAGCCCCGCCCGGTTGAGACAAAGCAATATGCAATACATCCAATGCCACTCGGGCAGCTTCAATGTTCGGACCAGTCAACACGGCAACAAACGATGTCAATACCTCCTCGCTCAATGCCTCCTTCACTCGTTCAGGATCTGCGCCTTGGCCATTAGGGTCACAAACATAGTTATAAATCGCGCTGGCGGCTTCGTTTCTTACGTCGGATATAGCGCCAGACATTAGCGTTAGCATTGCATTGACTATCCCCTGCTGCGATAACTGCGCCTTCTGGGCCACATTACCAGCCATCATGCTGCTGGCGCACCACGCCGCTTCCTTTACCATGGAATGGCTGGCTTCCCAAAATTGTTGCTGAGAGCAACCTGATAGCAAGACATTTCTAAACCTGCTCAAAAACATAGTGTCAGACAGAACACAATCCAGCCACTCCGGTGGTATCCTGGACAAAGAAAAAATATTACCAAGGGCCCTATTCAGCGGTATCAGCACCTTAAAGTCTTCGTACACCGAGTTTACGAGAAGGGCTGGGAGTAGTCCATTGCTCACCAACGCATGAACACACTCGCCCTCTTTTGCCACCAATGTGCACGCGATCCAGCAGCATTCCAAGACCAACTGTTTATTATCGTTGATGCTAGCATTATCTATGTACTTTTGTGTAGACATGAGCGACTTTACCAGAGGTTCGCATATTCCTGCCTGTATAAAAGGCATCCCTGGGGTACCTACGCCACGGGCTAAATTTGAAAGTGCCCAGGCGGACGTGGACACGATCTCTATTACCTTGGAGCTCTTGAACAATTCGACCATCGGTAGCAACGCTCCGTTCTTGTACAACCTTTCACGAAATTCTTGACAATCACCTGCCAGATTTCCGATCGCCCACAGCGCTTGCTCTTGCATCGGTTTGTTGTTTCCCGCCAAGTGCGCAATAAAATAGGGGGCAGCACCGATTACCATCAGAGCGTCTTCGTGCTCACCACCCGCAACGTTGGTCAAACACCACGCAGCTTCAAGCTGCTGCTCATCATTTCCGTCGGCTAAGCATTTGATCAATGATGGGATGGCCCCAGGAATCATTGCAACTTCGTGTGTCGGTGCGTCCCTGCTGTTGTCTAGAAAAGCTGATTCTCCGTGCGAGGGTGGTTTCTGCGGCGCCGATAAAAACTGCC
>JACLAC010006388.1_pt1 | contig 27090 bp, 23 predicted proteins | sample 8027881 | NCBI WGS metagenome assembly JACLAC01 (sample SAMN15725517, study PRJNA655200) | protist metagenome | isolation source: fluorescence activated cell sorting (FACS) single amplified genomes of... | place: Spain: Blaines Bay Microbial Observatory, Mediterranean Sea | collected 2016-01-19 | reverse complement strand
ATTCCCGGGCAATTCGGTCCGATGAGTCGCGTGTTGCGCGATTGTGTGTAATGGTAAGCCCTGACCATATCAATTTCGGGAATGCCCTCGGTAATGCAAACCACAAGCTCAAGGCCCGCATCGGCCGCCTCCATAATCGCGTCGGCCGCAAAAGGCGGCGGCACGAAAATGACCGATGCATTTGCGCCAGTGGCCTCAACGCCTTCGGCGACAGTATTGAAAACGGGTACTCCAGCGAAGTCTTGCCCCCCCTTGCCCGGTGTAGCACCACCGACGATCTGAGTGCCGTATTCGATCATCTGAGTCGTGTGGAACGATCCTTCTTGGCCGGTGATGGCCTGCACGAAGACTTTGGTATTTTTATCTACTAGAACACTCATGCCCGTTTCCTTATTGAATGGCCGCTGCGACTTTTTCCGCCGCGTCTTTCAGCCCGTGTCCGACACTGAAGTCCATATCGGACTTTTCCAACATTTCAGCGGCGACATCTGCATTGGTGCCAGCCAGACGCACAACAAGGGGCACGTTGACCTCGATATTCTCGCGCGCTTGAATGACGCCTTCTGCGACGCGGTCACAGCGCACAATCCCGCCAAAGATATTGATGAGAATGGCCTTCACATTGGGATCTGAAAGTAGAATCCGAAAACCATTCTCTACGGTTTCAGCACTTGCGCCCCCGCCGACATCTAGAAAATTGGCCGGCTCGGCCCCGGAAAGCTTGATAATATCCATGGTGGCCATAGCTAGGCCCGCCCCGTTGACCATGCAGCCGATATTGCCGTCGAGCTTGATATAGTTCAGACCGTATTTCGAGGCCTCGACCTCCAACTCCGCTTCCTCGTCCAGATCGCGCAACTCTGCGAAAGTGGGCTGGCGAAAGAGCGCGTTATCGTCAAAGTTGATTTTGGCGTCTAGGGCTAAAACCTCGCCGTCCGCGGTCGTCACCAAGGGGTTGATCTCTGCTATAGAGCAGTCGGCGCCGGTAAAGGCCTTGTGGAGGTTGAGTATGAATGAAGCGGCCTGCCGGACTTGCTTGCCCTTAAAGCCGAGCCCGAAAGCTATGCGTGTCGCTTGAAATGGCAGTAATCCCACTCCCGGGTCAACCGTTTCCCTAAGGATCTTCTGAGGCGTTTCCGCCGCAACTTCTTCTATCTCGACCCCACCTTCCCGGCTGGCCATCACCACCAACTTGTTTTGCGCCCGGTCAAGGGTAATCCCCAGGTAAAATTCGTGTTCAATATCCGAGGCTTTTTCTACTAAGACTTGTTTGACTTTTTGTCCTTCGGGACCGGTTTGGTGGGTGATGAGCTGCATACCGAGGATTTCGCTAGCCGCTTCGCGAGCTTCTGCGGCATTGGCAGCCACTTTAACCCCGCCGCCCTTACCCCGCCCACCAGCGTGAATCTGCGCCTTAACCACGACTTTGCCGCCCAACTCAGCTGCAGCGCGCTCTGCCTCTTCAGCCGAAGTAGCTACGGCGCCATCGGGCACCGCAACTTTGTACTGGCGAAGGATTTCTTTGGCCTGATATTCATGAATTTTCATTATGTATTGCCTTATTTAGTTGAACTTAAAAGAGTACGAAAACTTTACTATGCGAGCAAGACGGGTCGCAGATCCCGCAGCCAATTCACATAAAATCTCTTGCAGATTTGTAGTTTTGTTGTGAACAGAGTATTATCTATGAAAACACACTCGTAGGCCGGACGCGGAGGGTAGATTCAGGTATGCCGTCAAAACTTTTCTCCTCGCCAATCGGCAAGAAGTTGGGAATGGCCCTTACCGGGCTTATCCTTTATGGCTTCTTAGTCGGGCATTTGTTGGGGAACTTGCTGCTGCTCAAGGGAGATGGGGGTCAGGCCTTCAATGCCTACGCAGAATTTCTCATCAACCACCCCCTGATCATCCCTGCTGAGCTTTTTCTCGTGGTCGTTTTTCTGCTGCACGTCTATTTGGCCTTCAGCGTCACGCGTGAAAACCGGCGGGCCCGTCCTGTTGGCTATCAAACAACTCAGAGCGTAGGCGGCAGGAGTTTCGCCTCCTACACCATGATCTACTCAGGCGTCATCGTCCTAGTTTTCTTAGTTTTGCATCTCAAAACCTTTAAATACGGCGATAAAGCTGGAGGCACACTCTACGACCTGGTTTCCTCGACCTTTCAACAAACCGGATATATGGTTTGGTATGCAATTGCGATGGTGGTTTTAGGCTTTCACCTGTGGCACGCATTCCAGAGTGCATTGCAAACCCTGAGCGTACGCTCCGAAAAAATCAAGTCCTTAGGTCTCTTTCTCTGCCTGGCTCTAGCTCTTGGCTTTGGCTTTCTGCCCGTGTATGTAGGCGTCCTTAAGTGAGGTGAGGCATGGCATTAGACGGACATATCCCGAGCGGCCCGCTCGCGGAAAAGTGGAACAAACATCAATTCGAGCTCAAATTGGTCAACCCGGCCAACAAGCGCAAACACACCGTGATTGTCGTCGGCACCGGGTTGGCTGGTTCCTCAGCGGCGGCCACCTTGGCCGAGCTGGGCTACAATGTCCTGTCCTTTTGTTTACAGGACTCGCCGCGCCGTGCCCATTCTATTGCAGCTCAAGGCGGTATCAATGCCTCTAAGAACTATCAAAACGACGGCGATAGCATCTATCGGCTTTTTTACGATACGATCAAGGGCGGTGATTATCGAGCAAGAGAGGCCAATGTTTATCGCTTAGCCCAGATCAGCTCTCATATTATCGACCAATGCGCCGCCCAGGGCGTGCCTTTCGCCCGCGAATATGGCGGAACGTTGGCCAATCGGTCCTTTGGCGGAGCGCAGGTGTCGCGCACGTTCTACGCCCGCGGCCAGACGGGCCAACAGCTCTTGCTTGGAGCCTATAGTGCTCTGATGCGCCAGGTCGAAGTCGGCAAGGTCACCCTTTTGCCGCGCAGGGAGATGCTAGAACTCGTAATGATCGACGACAAAGCCCGCGGCATCATCGTGCGCAACCTGATCAGTGGGGAAATGGAGCGCTATGTCGCCGACGCCGTTATTTTGGCGACCGGCGGTTATGGCAATGCGTTTTTTTTGTCGACCAATGCCAAGGCCTGCAATGTCACCGCCAGCTGGCGAGCCCATAGAAAGGGCGCATTCTTCGCCAATCCCTGTTTCACTCAGATTCATCCAACCTGCATTCCAGTCTCGGGCAACTACCAGTCCAAACTCACGCTGATGAGCGAAAGCCTGCGCAACGACGGACGCGTCTGGGTGCCAAAAGAGCAGGGAGATCGACGTTCCCCTGAGCAGATACCCCATGAAGAGCGCGACTACTATCTGGAACGCCGGTACCCCAGCTTCGGCAACCTCGTGCCCAGAGACGTCGCTTCCAGAGCCGCTAAGGCCGTCTGCGACGAAGGGCGTGGAGTCGGTTCTTCTGGGCGGGCGGTCTATCTGGATTTTGGCGATGCAATCAAGAGGGACGGAGAACGAGTCATAAGCCAAAAATACGGCAATCTCTTCGATATGTATCACGAGATCACCAACGAAAACCCCTATCAGACGCCAATGCAGATTTACCCGGCCGTCCACTATACCATGGGCGGCCTATGGGTCGATTATAATCTGATGAGCAATTTGCCCGGACTTTTTGTGCTGGGTGAAGCCAATTTCTCCGATCACGGCGCCAATCGTCTCGGTGCAAGCGCACTGATGCAAGGTCTGGCAGATGGCTATTTTGTCATCCCTTATACTATCGGTGGCTACATCGCTGCCAATGCATCGGACAACATCAGCACCGACCACCCGGCCTTCGATGACGCTCAGCAAGCCGCGACCGAACGCATCGACCAATTGTTAGCCATCAAGGGCCAGCGCACTGTGAATGATTTTCACCGAGAGCTGGGGCTTTTACTTTGGGATCACTGTGGCATGGCGCGCAATGCTGAAGGATTGATCGATGCAAAAGAGAAGGTTCGGCAGATCCGCGACGAATTCTGGCAAAATGTGACTGTCGCTGGCACCGCAGGCGAATTCAATCAAGTCGTAGAGCGCGCGGGGCGCGTTGCTGACTTTATGGAATTCGCCGAATTGATGATCCACGACGCCTACCAACGCAATGAATCCTGTGGTGGCCACTTTCGCGAGGAACACCAGACCGAAGAGGGGGAGGCCAGACGCAACGACGACGACTTTACCTACGTAGCGGCCTGGCAGTTCCAGGGGGCGGGCGTCGATCCCATCCTACACAAAGAAGAACTGGTCTTCGAAAACGTGCATTTGACGCAAAGGAGTTACAAGTGAACGAGCAGGAACGCCGCCAGGACGATAGTCTGAGGTTCACGGTTAAAATCTGGCGCCAGAACGGTCCACAAGACAAAGGCCAGATGGTTTCCTATCCGCTCGAGCGCGTCCGGCCGGAGATGTCTTTTCTGGAAATGCTCGATGTCCTCAATGGTGAACTCGAGCGCAAAGGTCAGGAAATACCCATCGCCTTTGACAGTGATTGCCGCGAAGGGATTTGCGGTATGTGCGGCCTAGTCATCAATGGCGTGGCGCACGGGCCCGGACACGGCACGACCACTTGCCAGCTCTATATGCGCAGCTTCGCCAATGGTTCTACCATTACTATAGAGCCTTGGCGCGCCGCCGCTTTTCCGGTGGTCAAGGATCTCGTGGTGGATCGCTCTGCTTTTGACCGGATCATTCAGGCCGGCGGCTACGCTTCGGTAAACTCCGGTTCGGCACCCGATGCCAATTCCATGTTGATCTCGCAGGAATTGGCGTCTGAAGCCTTCGATGCCGCGGCTTGCATCGGTTGCGGCGCGTGCGTCGCCTCTTGCAAAAACGCCTCGGCGATGCTCTTTGTCAGCGCAAAAGTCAAACATCTCAATATCCTACCCCAGGGCCAACCCGAACGGCACAAGCGGACAACGGCTATGGTCGAGGCGATGCAACAGGAGGGTTTTGGCAACTGCACCAACGAATACGAATGTGAGGCTGTTTGCCCCAAAGAGATTGCCGTCGAGCACATCTCTTTCTTAAACCGCGAGTACTTCAAGGCGAAGCTATTGGGGTAGGTAAACGATGTGGCCGCGGTCGCGCTCGAGGACGGCTAAAATACAAAAAAAGGCCTCACCATATTCGGTGAGGCCTTTTTTTAGTAGGGTTTTGGCGAATGTTTAGGCTGCGGCGTAAACGCTCACTCTTTTGCGCTTTTTGCCAAAAGTCTCAAACTTCACCTGACCGTCGATCGTGGCAAAGAGCGTATCATCGCCACCCTTCATGACATTGGTGCCAGGATGGATACGCGTACCGCGCTGGCGGACGATAATCGTGCCGGCATTAACTTGCTCGCCGCCATAGCGCTTAACGCCCAGTCGCTGTGAATTGCTGTCGCGACCATTTTTAGAACTGCCGACGCCCTTTTTATGAGCCATGGTATCTAGATCCTTTCGCGCTTAGTTCGGGAGGACGATGTCCTCGACCTGAATCTCAGTATAGTCTTGACGGTGGCCGGTACGCCTGCGGTACTTCTTGCGCTTCTTCTTTTTGAAAACGACGATCTTGTCGCCGCGACCGTGGCCAACGACCGTGGCCGAAATGCTGGCGCCTTCAACTGTGGGGCTACCGACCTGGGTTTCCCCTTCATCGGAAACCATCAACACATCGGTAAACTGCTGCGTGCTACCCTCTTCGACTTGTAGCCGAGGAACGCGCAGACGCTGACCTTTGTCCACCTTAACTTGATGACCGGCTATATTGACAACTGCGAACATAACTTACACTCCTAAAACGATTTCGCATTTAGCAAAGAAGGAAAAAGATAAGGGTCAACGCCTAGTCTGTCAAACCCTGAATTCAGCCGTTACGTCCAAACTGCGCTTGGTCGAAAAAAACCGATAATCCTGTGGTCCCAAGCTCGTATCGGTTTCGACCTGGAGACGGGCTTTTGTAGCCTTGCGCAACGATTTAAGCCGCTCCTCGCGGTTTGCCAATATATAGGTGGCCACATCTGGATGCACCTTAAGCACATAGCGCTTCTCGCGAGTTACCGCATAGGATCTCTGCAACCAGCGTTCAATCCTAGTCAATGTGGTATCCGGCCCCAATATTCGGCCCGTACCACTGCAAATCGGACAAGGTTCACTGTGATCGTGCAGAAGATTTGGGCGCACGCGCTGACGGGTCATTTCGACCAAGCCGAATTCGCTGACCTGAGCACTGATGGAAACCTTAGCCCGATCTTTTTTGAATTCATCAATTAATCGGTTGACGATCTTCCTGCGATTTCGCTCGTCGTTCATGTCGATAAAGTCGATTACGATGATACCCCCAACGTCTCGTAGCTTTAGTTGGCGGGCAATTTCGCGGGCCGCCTCCAGGTTGGTGTTGAGGTTGTTCTCCTCTTGATCGTCTGATCCAACATAGCGAGCCGAGTTCACATCGATAAAGGTGCCGGCTTCGGCGTAGTCGATAACCAAAGCCCCGCCGCGGCGCATCCACACCGTGCGATTGGCGGCCTTTTCTATTTCTTCCTCTATCTTGAATGCGTCAAAGATTGGACGTCGGTCGCGATGATATTCAACTCTCTTCCTCAACTCTGGCGAAACTTGGCGCAGATAAGAGGCGATCTCTTTATACAGTGCTTTGTCGTCGACGACTAACCGATCAACATTGTCGGTAAACAAGTCGCGTATGATACTGGAGGTCATGCCCATTTCTTTATGTGCGAGGGCGGGAGCTGTTGCTTTTTTGCTCACTTTAGTCAAGCGCTCGTAATTTCTCACCAATTGCTTCATGTCGCGCTTGAACTCGCGATCGCTTTGGTTTTTGCCCTCCGTCCTCACGATCACAGAATAACCACTTGGTTTGATCTTGGTGACAAGATCGCGCAACCTCTTGCGTTCGTTCCAACTCGATATTTTACGCGAAACACCCACCCAATTACCCCCTGGTATCAAAACCATAAACCGTCCAGGTAGTGACAGTTGCGTCGTTACCCTAGCCCCCTTGGTGCTTATGGGCTCTTTGGTCACCTGCACCATTACCTTTTCGCCCTTTTTTATCAGACTCTGGATATTGGGAAAACTTCGATGGCGGGAACGGCGTCCATTGCGCGAGCCGTCGGAATCAGAATTTTCAGCTTCAACCATGTCGCGTACTTGTAGAAATGCAGTACGCTCATGGCCAATTTCTACAAATGCCGCCTGCAAACCAGGTAAAACGGCGGTTACAATGCCTTTGTAAACATCGCCTACCATCCGCTCGTTCTCTGGTCTTTCGACCCAGATTTCGGACAGACGGCCGTCTTCTAAAATGGCAATCCGAGACTCGTGGATACCTTGGTTGATAAAGATTTCTGTTCGCATAATGCGATCTTCATACCTATCTGGTAAGTCGTTATATCAATAGCCCAGTGGTAGCCGGCCATGACTTACCTTTGTGGACGCACTGTAAATAGGTGAAGGGGCGAGATCTTCTTCAGGGTGGGAGGCACAGATGTAAACACCAAAAACAAATTCGTGATCCACCTACTCTACAAAAGTATGAACAGAGACAAGTTTGAAGCCGTAGTCATGACCCAATTCTTATTAGTTGGGCCTATTACATGCAGCATAGTAGAGTGACTTGCGGATCTAACGAGGTTATGCCCGCGTTCTGCGGAGTAACCCTAAGTGTGACATTTGTGATAACAGCTATTGAAGGGGTAGTCTACTAAGCCTTCAAAATAATTCGTATTCAATAGTAAAAGTTAAATAAACTTATTACCGCTTTGCGGATTCCCAGTCGATTTAAAACCCTGAAAAAGAGACCCTTGTCTAAGTGCGTCCCTCCGTGAAAAATGTGTAAAAAGACAAAAAGATATTGGCGTCTATTTATAGAAAAGCTTGTTACTTAAGTCTGAACATCCTTATATAAGGTACGAAAGTGCCCAACCGCTAGCAAGCCGTCGCAAATCTACTTAATTTCGTTATCGGCGAGCACTTCAAAATATTGCTCGTGATTTACAAGAACTTCTACCGCTTTGGCCAGTTGCTGGTCTTGCTCTAATCCTTCCAGCAGTTGGGTCTTTCTCCCCCGGAATCGCAATATCAATTCCCGACGTATGGCCTTTCTTATATGTGGTTTCAGCTTATTGCTAAACGGTTGATCCCAAAGTTGCTCAACTGATTCACGCAATTGCTTGACCGACTCCTGCACCTCCTCACCCCAACCCATATCTTCGATAAGACCCTCGATCTCTTCTATCTGGCTCAGACCTTTCTTAGTTCCGATTTCTCCATCTTTTCTGGCCTGAACGAAACCGATAAAATCGCTGACCATTTCATCGTTTACCATCAAATCTGGATTGTTCTCCAGCCAAGTCGAATCAGTTGATACGTGGTCAATAGCGAAATCAAAAAATAGGCGCCTGCGTGCTAAATTGCGGATATAATCGGGAATGAGATCGGGTTTGATATTGATATCCGGCTTGATACCCCCTCCACCAAAAACCTCGCGCCCTTTTTGAGTGTAGTATGACCTGTCGATTACACTGTCGGGCATGCCCTCTTCAAGGTTTGTCTTTGTTTTACCCACCAAGTCGCCCAAACGAGTGGCCATAATGCGTTGTGCCGATTGTTGATTAATATCGAAATGGGCTTGCAAAGCCGCGAGGGCACCATTTAAATCACCGGACCTTAAAATGAGATCCATAATCATGAGCGGGGGTAATTCATTATCACCGAGCAGCACTCGGTGGCCCATATCAATACCTCCCCCCTGATCCCGGTGAATGCTTCTGCCACTCGGGGAGTAGTACAGAGCCGTCGTCAATTTCAGGGCGCTAGACGAGACTTCGTGTAAATCGAAAATTGTCTGCACCGACCCTTTGCCGAAAGAAGTTTCTCCAATAATCACGCCTCGATCATTATCTTGTATTGCACCTGCGACAATTTCGGAAGCGCTTGCGCTTCCCTCATCAATCAGAACGACAAGGGGGACGTCTTCGGCGATGGGTCTGCGCTGTGACCGGCGGACTTCCTCCCGTCGGCCTTCGCGCTCTCTAATCGTAACAATTACTGCTCCCTTGGGCAGAAATAAATCCGCGACTTGTGTGGCTTGGCGAAGTAGACCTCCCGGATTTCCACGCAGATCGAGCACCAATCCTTTAACACCTCGGAGATTTTTTATCGCTTGTTCGACTTCCGCAGACGTGTGTTCTGAAAAACGGGTCTGGCGCATGCTAATATAGCCGATCCCGTTGTGCAGTTCTTCAACTAAAACGACACTCTTTATCTTTATAATTTCTCGGCGAACCTCAATGGGTATCGGCGATGCACCCAAGCCTTTGGCGATTGAGATGTGCACCATGGTACCCTGGTCGCCGCGCAAGATATTAACTACCTCTGCAAGGGGCATGCCTAAAGTGCTTTGGTCTTCTACAGCAACGATTAGGTCCCCTGGTTTCAAACCCGCTCTATCTGCCGGTGTACCTTCAATCGGTGAGATGACGACGGGAAACCCATCCTTGATGGCAACAGTAATTCCCAGGCCGGCAAACTTGCCAGTCGTGTCCTGACGCAGTTGACGCAGGCCTTCCTGATCATAGTATTGGCTGTAGGTATCAAGTTGACCCAACATGCCATCAATAGCGGCTGCCATGACCTTTTCTTGATTAAGGTCATCGTAATAATTGTCTATGATTCGGGAATATACTGCACCAAAACGCTCCCAACTTGCGTTTACCTCTGCATAGGGATCTTCGGTAGTCGTTGCACGGGCATGAACTTCCCACCCAAGAATGCAAGATATAGCAATGCAGGCAAACCTCATAACCGATTCTCCTCAAAGGGAAATCCATGCCAACGCTCGCGCAGTGCTTCCCGAACATCACCTGCTAGCTGATCAGCGGTTCGTCGAGCATCCAAGATCAAGGCCATGTCATCGCTATTTGAGATCTCGCGGTAACCCCGTGCCACTTTCTCCTGCAAGCTCTCCCCTTCCTGTTCTAAGCGGTCGGCGACGTCCCGTCGCTCATCTCGTCGTTTTTTGGCCACTTCGAGCGGTAAGTCCAAATAAATCGTCAGATCGGGTTCGCATCCACCGACGGCAATTCTATTGACCTGTCGGACGATATCTAAATCGATACCCCTTCCATAGCCTTGGTAGGCGAGGGATGATGCAATATAGCGGTCGCATATAACAATTTTTCGCCTCTCCAGCGCAGGTCGAATTAACTCATCTACATGTTGCGAACGGCTGGCCTCGATTAGCAACAGTTCCGCCAGGCCTGAAATGTCACCCAAGGCCGGATCTAGAACCAGATCGCGAATCTTCTCTGCTGCAGGTGTGCCGCCGGGCTCTCTTGTCAATGTATAAGGAATGCCGGATTTATGTAGATAATCCGCCAACATGTGGCATTGAGTGGTTGTCCCGCTGCCATCAATTCCTTCGAAAACTATAAAATAACCTCGGGACTCTAACAATGGAGGAGGCCAGTTATCCTTAAGGTCAGGATTGCTGGATTGAAGCGGGGGAATTGGCGCCTGATTTCAACCTGTTGCGAATGTGGGCGAGCCGTTCAATTACGGTGTAATTGGTGGTTACTGCCAGTAATACTAAGACGAATACCAGCCCTTGGTGTCCTATCAAACTACCCAGCCCTAAGGCGATTAAACGTTCAGGCCTTTGCATAAAGCCGACCTTACAATCTTCTCCCAACCCCTCTGCCCGTGCCCTGACATAACTAACCATTAACGATCCTGTAATTGCAAAGAACAGAATCCCTGTTGCAACCCACTCATCGCGCCCAATTAAATAAGCGCCGATGCCGAAGTATATGAAGATCTCTGAATATCGATCCGTCGTCGAGTCCAAAAGTGCGCCAAACTTGGTTTCTTTTCGACCTTCCCTTGCAACCTGGCCATCGAGAATATCACATAAACCCGCGACCATCATTATCAGAGCGCCCCAATGCAGAAAACCTTTTGCAAAGGCAGCTGTTGCCCCAAGGTTCATTACCAACCCGAGAAGGGTCAGCCAATCGGGCGTGAAACCCAACCTTATAAACATATGAGCGAGGGGACGAAGAGCGGCCAGAAACCACTTTTTGAAATATTTGTCTAACACGACGCCCGTTTGCTAGGATTGGTTAGGGATGATCCACCTAATGTTGCTTCTCGCCGCCACTGTGCATCACCTTAACGGCCATATAAAAATATACGGTATATCTCCATCCACTTGCAAGAGATTTTATCACTTGTTTATCCACAATTTTCCACACCGACTTGTCCACACCAACCCTGCCTAGGCCAATAAGACCGGTTCATCGTATTAGGCTGTATCTATATATATAATATAGAGATACAGCTATTTGTCCCGAAGAATAAACCACTGACATTTTAAACATCTATTCGTGGAAAAGTCGAGGAATCGTATTGTTAACAACTAATGAAATAAACCGAGTGTCGTCCCGAACCCGTCTTTCTGTACTCTCCAAGTTAAATCCACCCCCTCAGTAGCCCCTTCTCTCAGTGGGGTTAATACCCAACCCTGTGGCGCCAAGTGATCTCTGACCATTTCTATCATCTTATCAGGTGCTGCCACCGCCCTTGCCGTTACCAGATCAACGCCCCCGTCTATTCCCTGCCAATTTTCAATCCTGTCATTTACTACATCAATGCGGTGCAAATCTATCGATCTTACAATCTCTCTTAGAAAATTAGCCCGCTTGCGCCTGCTCTCGATTAATATGAAGTGGGAATTGGGTAACACTATTTTAAGCGGAATTGCCGGTAATCCAGCACCCGAACCGAGATCCAGTATGACGCGATTTGGCAAACTCGTTATAATGGGGACCATCATCAATGCCTGCCTCAAATGCTTTGTCGCGAGCAGTGATACGTCCCCTGGAGAAATAAGATTGATCTTTGTCGACCACTTGCGTAGGTGAGATATGTATAGCCACAACTCAGACCAGGTCGCTTCGTCCGGAAAGGACACGCCCATTTCGTGTTGGAGTTGCTTGAAATCTTCATCCATGACTGGAAGGGCCAGACATCTTCAATGTTTCACGTGAAACATTTTTGCCCATTTAGATTGGCACTGTTTCACGTGAAACATTTCATTTTCCGATACAGAATTCTGAAAAAATAGAATTGAGGACTTCTTCGTCAGTGCTCTCTCCGAGCATGTCGCCAAGTGCCCTCAGGGCGTCCTGAAGTTCAACCACAACACATTCATCGGGCTCGCCGGACGCTATTAGGTTTATTGCCGACGCAGCTGCATTGGCTACCCGCAAAAGACACTCTTGATGCCTCTGTTTTGTGACCCCGACGCCGTCAACATCCTCTATCGGGGGCATGCGAAACAGCGTTTCCCTTTTTAAATTGTCTGTACCTATATCCGCACGTGCTGAAATGTCAACAACAGACAAGGTATTTTGTATCTTTGACCGATCAAGAAGAAGCGGCAAATCGACTTTGTTGAAAATAGCAATAGATTTTTCAAAAGGAAGAATCTTTAAGACTGCTTGGTCGTCGTCGGACCATTTTTCAGAGCTGTCAAAAATTGCAAATACCAAATCTGCCTCGTGGGCAATCCGCGCCGCCCTTTTAATACCTTCTATCTCGATGGGGTCATCTGTTTCCCGCATCCCTGCTGTATCGACTATCCGAAATGCTTCACCCGACCAGACCGTTCGACCCTCCACCAAATCGCGCGTCGTGCCCGGCTTGGCAGTAACGATGGCCCGATCTTCGCCAAGTAAGGTGTTTAGCAAGGTTGACTTGCCTACATTTGGCCGGCCGATCAGCGCAATTAGGTAGCCGTCCTGTCTGCGCCTTGTGCCTTCAAATGTTTCGCCAAGCCTCGTCGAAAGATCAAGGACCTCGCGTAACTCAGCCAAGATGGACTGACGGCTGAGAGCGTCTATATCTTCTTCAGAAAAATCAAGGCCGATTTCAAGCAGCGAGAGTGCCTTCACAACCTGTATTTTCAGGGCCCTGACCATCGCAGAGAGCCGGCCCCCCGCTTGGCCATAGGCGTTCTCGACAGATCCCCTGGAAGTAGCCTGGATGAGGTCGATCACAGCTTCTGCTTCTAATAGATCTAATTTGCCATTTAAATAGGCCCGCCTGGTAAACTCCCCGGGACCAGCACCACTGGCACCCAACCGTATGGCTTCGGCTACAACAGTTTCCAAAACAACCATACTTCCATGGCAGCTTATTTCAACCGTGTCTTCGCCGGTATACGACTGCGGCCGTTTAAAGAACCAAGCTACACCGGAATCAATCGGCCGATCGGCAACCCATATATGCCCATACTCGACATGCCGGACTCTTACCCCTAATGGCGGACGACAGCAAAAAATCCGTCGGCCAATAGATAGAGCTTCGGGGCCACTTAAACGCACGATGCCGATCCCACCTTCTCCTTTTGCGGTGGATATGGCGACAACAGTATCGTTCTGTATCACGGTAGGCTCCGGGTTGCTACTGAGCGTTTACAATCGGGAGATCAGATTGGCCGTTCAAACAGGACCACCGGTTGCGTTCTTCTTGAGATGATTGACCAACAACTGTTGGCCGATCGTCAGCACGTTGAAGAGGGTCCAATAGAGGACCAGCCCTGATGACATCGTCCAGAAGATAAAGATCATCATCACCGGCATCATGTAAACGAGCATGGCCTGCTTCGGGTCCTTCATCGTCATTTTCTGCTGGACGAACATTGAGATCGCCATCAACAGCGGCAGGACATGCAGCCCAAAGCCAGCAATAAGTATCTCATCGGGCAAGGAAAGATCCTGTATCCAGAGCATAAAAGACGCTTGGCGAAGTTCAATGGTCTTGCCAAAAAGATTATAGAGCGACATAAAAATGGGCATTTGCAGCAGCAAGGGAAGACACCCGCCCAAGGGGTTGACCCCTTCTTCTTTGTAGAGGTTCATCGTTTCGCGGCTAAGGCGCTGATTGTCGTTTTTATACTTCTCGCGCAACGCCGTTATTTTGGGCTGAATTTCTTGCATCTTCGCCGCCGACTCGTAGGTCTTGTGCGTCAACGGGTATACGATGATTTTGATCACTACGGCAAACAGGACAATGATCCAACCGTAGTTGGGGATAAATTGATGGGCCGCAATAAACAGGATTAGAAGAAACCTACTGACCTGGTTGATGATGGGCCAACCAAAATCTATGGCTTGCTCAAGCTCAGCCTCATAAGTGATCAATTCATCGTAAGAGAGCGGCCCAATATAAACGGTGCTATTCCAAGATCCGGAGCGTTCAAGCCGTCGGCCGACCTGAATCGAATAATCGGGCAATAATTGAGAGCCTTGCCGATCGCCTCTCAGAACAACGCTCGAACGTTGTTCAGTGTCGGTTGGAATATAGGAAATCAGAAAGTATTTGTTGCGTATGCCCGCCCATTTTAAAGCCCCCTTATCAGACCAAGTTTCGGCTTCTCCATCGTCTAAAAGGATTTCAACGCGTTCTTCATTGATATAGGCAAAAGCCCGGGTTTCCGGTAAATCGATATCGGGTTCGCGTTCGGTGAAAGCTATGCCTTTTTCCCAGGCTAATATGGCTTCGGTATCATTGTCAAAGCCTTCATAGCGAAGTTTAAGATCAATGCCGTACCTATCTCCATGAAAGGTCAAGATCTTTTCGAGTCGCCTACCATTCCCGAGTTCGGCAACCATAGACACGGATCGTTGTTGCCCAGGGTCGATTTGAACATTTGTTTCGGGGGTGAAAAACTCTATTGAAGAGAGGTCTTCCCTTTCATTGGCCTGTTGTAAATGAACACCCAAACCCGAGCCGTTTGGCGGTATTAACTCGACGTTAATTCCTTCTAAATGATTATATTTTCGTAATTTACACGATACAATAACGCCCCCCTGGGTCGACAGGATTATTTCCTGGAGCGGAGTACGGACGACGATTTCCCTGGGTGTAAAAGACTGCTGTTCATTTCGAATCGGTTCAACAGTGCCTGTGGAATTTTGCGTTCGGAGGCCTGCTTGGGGTTGCTCGATTAGTGCGGGCTTCTGTATGGGTTGCGTTGTCGCTGGATCGTCTATTGGCTCAGTGATGGGGTCTTGGGTTTGCGAAACCTGCTCTGTTGGCGGCTTTTCAAGAGGAACAGGATTTAACCCCATCCATTCGTTATAATAGGGAAGCAAGAGGAAAATTAGGCCGATACTAAGCAAGGCAAACAGAGTCCGCTTATCTTCCATAATATTGATTTACCCTTTTAAAAACAAAGTGTTATATTGAATTGATGTAATGTGGAAATCAGTTCAAAGGATCGTGACCGTGACCACCCCATGGATGGCATTTACCAATTCGCTTTAACGCGAGCAACCCTCCTTTGAGGGTGCCGTATTTTTTCAGAGCTTCCTCAGCGTAGTCAGAACACGTTGGTAGAAAACGACATGAAGGAGGAAGCAACGGAGAAAGAAAGAGCCGATACATCCGAACGAAAAGAATGGCGATATGCTTCATTTTGGAGATATCGGGAGTTTCGGAACTAAAGAATCCAGTTCTTTCTGCAAGTCGGCATAGGGGGCCTCAATGGCCGACGGTTGGCAGAAAACGACTAACGTGCTTGGAAAGAAGGGGCGGCTACGGCAAATACTACGCAAGCGTCGCTTGAGTCTATTGCGCTTGACGGCATTGCCTAGCTTGCCACGGACGACAAAGATTTGCCCGCGAGATGCATTATGATTTCGCACGGTGCGGTTTCCGCCTCTGTCTCGACCATGGCGAATCCAAAGACAATGGCCTTTGAGCCAGGCCAAAAGAGACTAAACCGCCAGGCGCTTGCGACCCTTCCGACGGCGGCGATTGAGAATGTTACGACCGGCCGGTGTGCTCATGCGCTTGCGAAAACCGTGCTTGTTGCGACGTTTTCTGTTACTGGGCTGAAAAGTACGTTTCACAGCAATAATCCCGTTTTAAATATCATGGTGGAAACAAGTTAATGTAGAGGCAACTTCAATTGGTGTCAATATTTTTTAACTGCCTGACGGTGAACAAATCGCCGTAATAAAATGCAATCGAGGCTCTTGACGATGAATATTATTTTGCATAGGTTACAAATTCTTCCCTAAATTCAGAGTTAGAGCACCAGTAAATGACGTTGGAAACACAGGATCCACATGAACTGTGGGCCCAGTGTCTGCTCAATATCGAGCGGCAGGTTCGCCCCCAGAGTTTTAGCAATTGGTTCCGTCCGACACTTGTAAACCGCTTTGACAAAGATCAACTGGTCATCCAGGTTCCCAGTCTCTTTTTTGCCGATTGGGTGGAAAACCACTACTTAGGCATGATCCAATCAGCGGTGATGGAAGAGACGGCCCTTGCGCCGAGAGTCTCTTTTGTCGTCGAGCAGGCATCCGATTCAGCCCGCAGTGTCTCGAACCCCACCCAACAGGAATCACGAAATCCAACAGCACCCGAGCCTGTCGCCGATCCTTCTGTGCATCAGGAAAACTCAACTGTGGCTGAATTGGCTGCGACGCAAACACCATCCCTTAACGAACGCTACATATTCGAAGACTTCGTAATTGGCGAGGGCAATCGCTTTGCCCACGCTGCTGCGCTGGCCGTCGCAAAGTCCCCGGGCAAGACCCAGTTCAACCCGCTAGTAATCTACGGAGCGGTCGGGTTAGGTAAGACACATTTGTTGCAAGCAATAGGCCATCACGCGCAAAATCTAGATCTTGCTCAGAAGGTCATGTATGTGCCCTCAGAGAAGTTCATGAGTGATTTCATTGAATCGCTCAAGAACCGCACCACGAACGAGTTTCAAAAATCGTACCGCAGTGTTGATATTCTTTTAGTGGACGATATCCAGTTTCTGCTTCGCGGTGAACAGACGCAGAACGAATTTTTTCATACGTTCAACGCTTTGCACCAAGATGGCAAGCAGATCGTTATGACCTGCGATAGCCCACCCGGACAACTCGTCGGATTAGAAGAGCGTCTCATTTCCCGATTTCAATGGGGTTTGGTGACGCCCATCGAACCCCCGGATCTCGAGACGCGAATAGCCATACTCCATCAAAAGGCAGAACGAACCGGGATTTTACTCTCTGATGATGTCGCTGCCTTCCTCGGTAGTTATATCAGTTCCAATGTTCGCGAGTTAGAAGGAGCCCTGATTCACTTGATGGCTTACTGCTCGATTCACAAAACGGAACTCACGATGGAAGCAGCCAAGCAAATAGTGCAAGCTAGGGGCCCAGACCAAACGGCGGAATTGAGTATTGAATCCATCCAGCAACATGTAGCCGGTCATTTTAATTTGTCTCTGAATCTACTTATTGGAAAAGGGCGCAAACAGGAAGTGACCGCTGCTCGGCACATCGCAATGTTTCTATCGAAGCGTTTAACAAAAAACCCGCTTAAAATGATCGGCCTGCACTTTGGGAATCGAGACCACAGCACAGTCATCCACGCCGTGCGAACCGTAGAGAAAAAGTGTAAAAACGATCCCGCCTTCGCTCGAATCGTAGAAGATCTATCCAAAACCCTTCAGCGGCAGCACACACCCACCTAGTCGCTTTCTTCAAAACTAGCCTCCCAATCTAAATTTGCACTCGCTGGGACGTATTTCGGGCAATCAATTATAGCCCTCTTCCGTAGCCTTAATTCATCTGTCTGTCATAAAGGCCGTAGGGCATATTTGCTGTGCTCCGGGCCGTTCTGTAAATAACTCAAGCACAGGGCATTCTCATGGGAAGACTTAAACCGAGAGTGCCAGATTGTCAGTGGAAAACTCTCAACAGCGATATCCACATTGCGATGACAATTAGTTGTGGATAATCGGTCGCAGGGTGTGTTGATATCTTAGAGTCCCCTTTTGATGTGAATATGTGAGATTATACACGTTCTTGTATACAGATATCACAAGTGTTGACTAGTTTTTATTTATTTTCGTAAGCGTTATTATTTAAATGTCATTTGGTCGTAATTTCACAGCTACTAATGGTGGAGTTATCCACATTTCAACACTACTACTAGTACTTCAATTAAAAAAAGAACACTGTCTAGTGTATTACATTTTAATTGTGGTGTGGAAACCTACATTTGAAGGGCACAAAACTCTATCACTCCCTAGTTCATAACTGTACTTTTGTTCACTCACATCAGGGGCCTAATTAATACACTGATAAACTCGTTCATTGACGTTCTTAAGATTTTTATTAACAGTATCTTATATTGTGTTTATAACCTTGACTTCTTCAGAGCCAACAGACAAACGGGACATAATATTAATGAACTTGACATGATTATATTAAGAATTAAATTATGGGAGGAACAAGTAATATAAAGAGGGTTATATATGAAGCTCATCGTGGATCGCAATAAGTTGTGGCAGGGCATTGATACAGTACTCGATGCAGTGCCTTCGAAACCAGCTCTACCGGTTCTGGCTAATATCTTACTCGAAGCCGACGGAGAGATTCTATCGTTATCAGCAACAGATCTGGATTTGTCTATTAGGACAGAAATCCCAGCCGTTGTAGAAAAGAGAGGTCGGATCACTGTTCCGGCCCGTACGCTGGCCGAAATCACCAGAGAGTGGCCAGAAGCTGAATTGAGCATAGAGGTTCAAGACGACCGCTTAAAGCTCTCAGGAAGGCTTGGAGAGGCTGATAGTAGCGAAGGAGCGTACAGTCTGTCGGGTATGGAAGCCGATGAATTTCCCAACATGCCCACGTCCTTGGAGGGAGTGAGCCTCGAACTGGGCGGAGACGAAGGCAATGCAAGCGTTCTGATAGACATGATCAACAAAACGTCCTTTGCCGTTTCCAGAGATGACACGCGTCCCGTTCTCAATGGTGTACTCTGGCGCATTGACGGCCAGGGCATGCAAATGGTAGCCACCGACGGTTCGAGGTTGGCCTGTTATAAATTGGCGATGGATTTAGGAGACCAGCTACACGGCGATGAAGAATCGAATGTGATTGTGCCCCCACAAGCCCTAAGCCAGATCGTAAAGTTACTGGGAGGCCAACAAGGACCGGTTAAAATAACATTAGGTGAAACACAGGTTCTCTTTGATTTGGGCCATAAGAAGCTTTTGTCACGACTGATTGAAGGACCGTATGTCGATTATGGACAGGTCGTACCACAAAATAACGAAAAAGAGCTGAAAATCGCTAGCGACGATTTACTGCCTGCTGTGCGTCGTGTGTCGATTCTCTCCAGTTCGTACACTCGCCAAGTGCGGTTTAAGTTAAGCAGTGGTCAGGTGGAGTTGTCGGCTGCCAGTCCAGAGATTGGTGGTGAGGCGAGAGAGGTAATACCGGCTTTATACACTGAAGAAGAGATGGAAATCGGCTACAACGCCCTGTATTTAATCGAAATTCTCCGCAAGATGGACACGATGGAAGTACGTTTTGAACTTGAGAATCACATCACAGCTGCGTTGTTGCGACCATCGATGCAAAAAGAAGGCGAGGATTATTTCTGTCTGCTAATGCCCCTGCGACCAACTGGATGAGATAAACAGGTAAAAAGTGCGGATCCGTGAGCTTAACCTGAGACCTTTCCGCAACCTCGCTGCGATTCGGTTGAGCTTTGCGGCCAATTACGCACTGGTCTTTGGCCCGAACGGTCGCGGCAAGAGCAATATCTTAGAAGCTATTTCGTATTTATCTATCGGAAAATCGGTTCGCGGGGCCAAAGATCCGCAGGCCGTGCCACACGGCGGGGAGTTCTTTGACATTCAAGCGACCTGTACTGACGGTCGCTACGATCGTACGTTGCGCATTTTCTATGGCAAAAAAGAAGGCAAGAAGGCCACCGTAGATTCCAGCACTCTGCCCCGGGTTTCGGATCTACTAGGTGTGTTTCGGACTGTTCATTTTTCACCGGAAGACGTATCGTTGGTATTGCGCTTTCCGGCTCAGCGAAGACGGCTACTCGACATACTTATTTCGCAATCCAGTGCGGGTTATTTGCGCGATTTACAACGGTATCGACACGTATTGGCCCAAAGGAACCATTTGCTGCGCGCAGCAAAAAAATCGAATAGAGGTCAAATCGACCGCCAGGTTATGGAGCCGTGGGATGTGCAGCTAATAGATTTTGGAGCTGAAATACGCAAGCATCGCTTAGATGCATTGCAGAAGCTAAATGGACCATTTGTTCGTTATTACGACCGTTTTTCTCCCACAGATGAAAAGGTATCTATCACCTATCAAGGTACCAAGGAAAGCGATAAAGAGCGACTGCGAACAGAGCTCCACGAGGCCATTGATCGCCGCAGAGAACACGAGGCTCAAATGGGACACACCCTCAGTGGACCCCATCGCGACGATTTAAAAATAATCTTAAACGGAGAGTCCGCTGAAACCTACGCTTCAGAAGGTCAGCTTAAAACGGTTTTGATCTCTTGGAAATTAGCCGAAGCCCGCTACATGGAAGAGCAAACGGGCAACCAGCCTGTGTTGTTGTTAGACGACGCCTTTTCAGAATTGGATTCAGGCCGCACAGGCGAATTAATGGACATTGTCAATGAATTCGAACAAGTCATCGCGACGACGCCCCAACAACCCGACGCACGACAGGAAGCCTGTTTCGAAACGATCGAACTCCAGAAATGAGGAACGCTCACTAGGATCCCCCACCCTGCTTGACGGAGTACTAGAGTCCGTTATCACGGAATTGGGGGCCGAGCAGAAGCTGGCTGAATGTCGTGTCCGCATGATGTGGGAGCAGGCCGTTGGACCCGCTTTAGCTCAGCATGCGCGACCGTTGCGGATGCGGCGGGGAAATTTGGAGATCGCCGTTCCCTCCGCCGTTTGGCGTACTCAGCTGAGCTTTATGCAGCTAGAAATTGTTGCGCGCATCAATGAGCTGATGGGCAGCGAAGTGGTCAAAGACCTAAGGTTGTTGAATCAGTATGAGTCAGACTGAAATCAAGACTGAGAGTGCATAAAAGGAGAGGTAGATGACGGAACCAGCCAGAGACGTTCCCGAGAAGGAAATGGAGGCATCGCAAACGGAAGAATACAACGCCGATGCCATTCAGGTTCTCAAAGGGCTCGAAGGCGTGCGCAAGCGCCCGGCAATGTATATCGGTGATACTGGCGAAGATGGATTGCACGAGCTAGTAAAAGAAATTGTAAATAATAGCGTTGACGAGGCGATGGCTGGCCGCTGTTCGCGAATAGACGTAACGATCACTGAACAGGGTACTGTCCATATCCAAGACGATGGCCATGGCATACCCACTGATTTCCATGCCGGAGAGAATAAGTCAGGTGTAGAGGTTGTTATGACCATGTTGCACGCCGGCGGCAAATTCGATAAAAAAGCCTATCAAGTCTCCGGCGGACTGCACGGTGTGGGCGCTTCAGTGGTCAACGCCCTATCCGAATGGTGTACTGTAGAAGTCTGGCAAAAAGGCAAAATACATCTGCAGAAATTCGCCCGCGGCATCCCGGAAACAGGGCTAGACATTGTCGGCGAAACCGAAGAGACGGGCACAATTATAGAATTCAAGCCCGACGCTCAAATTTTCGAATCGGTAATCTTCAGCTTTGAGTTTATCGCCTACCGTTTGCGCGAATTGGCTTTTCTCACAAAAGGGCTCGAAATCAACGTGCGGGATGCGCGCAGTGGAGAGGAAGCGAAGTATCTATACGAAGGTGGTGTAGAAGAGTTTGTGCTTTTTCTCAATGAGGGCCGCAGCGTTTTACACCCGGATCCGATCTATCTACAAGGCGAGCGCGATGGGGTCAGTGTCGAAGTTTCGATGCAGTATAACGATAGTTATCAAGAGACGCTTTTTACCTACGCAAATAATATCAAGACCGATGAGGGCGGTACCCATCTGGTGGGCTTTCGTTCGGCTCTCACGCGCACGATCAACAGTTACGCGAACAATAATAATCTGCTCAAAAATGTTAAATTTAACGTCGCTGGTGAAGATACCCGCGAAGGCATTGCCGCCGTCATCAGTGTCAAGGTACCGGAACCTCAATTTGAAGGTCAGACGAAAGGCAAGCTAGGTAATAGCGAAGTCAAAGGTATTGTCGACTCCTTCGTGTCCGAGGCACTAAGTACATATCTCGATGAAAATCCAGATGTGGCCAAGCGCGTTATCGATAAAATTGTTGACGCGGGTCGTGCCCGCGAGGCCGCGCGCAAAGCTCGCGAGCTGACCCGCCGTAAAGGCGTGCTAGACGGAGCTTCGCTGCCCGGTAAACTAGCAGACTGTTCGATTCGCGACCCAGAGAAAACAGAGATTTATTTGGTCGAGGGCGATTCAGCCGGTGGCTCGGCTGCAATGGCGCGCGACCAGAGCTTCCAGGCGGTCTTGCCGATGTTCGGCAAACCACTCAATGTCGAGAAGGCGCGCATTGATCGGGTGATAGGCAACGACAAATTGTTACCGCTGATCACGGCGCTCGGTACCAATCTAGGCGAAGAATACGATTTCGAGAAACTGCGTTATGGCAAGGTCATTATTATGGCAGATGCGGATGTCGACGGCAGCCACATCCGCACGCTGATCATGACCTTCTTTTTTCGCTACATGCGCGACTTAATTGAAAAGGGCAAACTGTATTTGGCCCAACCACCGCTCTATCTGGTAAAGAAGGGCAAACAAGAGCACTACGCATTCGACGAAATCGAGCGCGCCAAGCATATCGACGCACTCGGTGGCGGTGAGGCCGGAGATGCCCGCGGCATTCAGATCCAACGCTACAAAGGTCTGGGTGAGATGAATCCCGAGCAACTTTGGGAAACGACTATGGATCCTGACCGTCGAACCTTGTTGCAGGTGAGAATAGACGACGCCGTCGAGGCTGAGCACCTCTTCACTTTGCTGATGGGAGAGCAAGTTGAACCGCGGCGAGAGTTTATCGAAAAATATGCACTGGACGTTAAGAACCTTGACATTTAACCAAAGCCGACTCCATTTAGTTAAATGTTGACGAAAGAGCATATAGAAGGTCCGGATTCAAAAGCAACTCAGGCCGTATTTGGAGAGAAACTCAAAACATCCGTCCTTGATTATTCGATGAGTTTAGTCCTGTCGAGTAACTCAAAACACCCTTTCTCAATAAGTCGACGGAAGACGCCGACCACGTGGATCGGGGTTGACCTAAAACAGTGCCTCCTTTATATTTACCCCTCGCTCAAGGGTTGAGGAGGGTTAGACCTAATTGGTAAGGCAGCGGTCTTGAAAACCGCCGGGTTAACGCCCTTGAGGGTTCGAGTCCCTCACCCTCCGCCAGCATAAAAGTTTTATTTGAAATGGGTGCGGAGAGATGACCGAGTGGCCGAAGGTGGCAGCCTGCTAAGCTGTTGTATGGGGCAACCTGTACCGAGGGTTCGAATCCCTCTCTCTCCGCCATATATTATGCTAGTTGCCTCCTAGCACAATTGGTAGTGCGCCTGACTCTGGATCAGGAGGTTCTAGGTTCGAGCCCTAGGGAGGCAGCCAATGCTAAGCCTCTGGAGTTAAGAACTCCAGGGGCTTTTATGTTCTAACTGTAGGGATTGACAATATTGAATATGGAATATATCGTTGAGGCTCTAATCAGGGCCGATTTGCCCGACCCTTTGAGTCTTTGCCTACCCTCTCAGTACAATCCAAGCCGATGGATACCCGCCGCAAAGAACAACTGATCGCTTGGGCTTTCCTTACGCCAGCGCTAGCCGTCTTGCTCGCGTTTGGGATCTTTCCCATCGGCTATGCCTTCTACGTCAGCTTGCACAAATGGCGCATTAAGAAGGAAGAGCTGATCGGGTTCGATCATTATCTACGGGCCTTGGGCGACCCGCAGCATCTGTTTCTTGCACTCTTGGGTACTGCAATCATCTGGCTCGCTTATCGTCTGCGCAGCCATCTGCTCAAGCGCGGACTGTGTTCGTCTTATTCCTATCTGGCTTGGGTTGCGATCTTACTCCCCGGAATTTGGTTGTTGCTTGAACCGGGTCTGAATGGACTGACAGCAACGGGCGATCCGGCGCTATACAATGGTTTCAAGGTCACCTTCTTCTACGCGCTCGGCACCATTCCCCTCCAGTTGAGTTTAGCTACTGGCTTAGCTTATTTGCTCTTTAAGAGTATGCGGGCCAAGGGCACCTTTCGAATCTTATTCTTTTTGCCCTATGTGACACCGGTTATCGCTTCCGCAGTGGTCTTTCGAACGATTTTCAGCCCCCATCCCTCTTCGATGGCCAATCGTTTTTGGGGCGGATTGGGGTTTGAAAACCAGCGTTGGCTCTACGAGAGCAAGTCGGTGCTGGTCTTGCTACTACAAGGAGCCGGTTTCGAGACTTGGCCGGCATGGGCGGATAGCTGTTTTCCCAGCATGGCATTGACCTCAATCGTGCTGTACAACATCTGGGTCTATGTCGGTTACGACACGGTGATTCTGCTTGCTGGATTAAGCGCCATTCCCAGGCATTATTACGAAGCGGCCGAGATGGATGGGGCAAACGGGTTTCAGGTTTTCCGGCACATCACCCTGCCCTTGGTCTCCCCCACCCTGTTCTTTTTATCGATGGTGGCGGTGATCGGTACATTCAAAGCGTTTAACCACATTTACATTATGCGCACTCCTGGGGCCCGGGATTCTGTTGATGTACTCAGTATTGCCATCTTTGACCAGATTTTCGAGTATCACAACGCCGGTTATGCTTCGGCAATGGCCTTTGTGCTCTTTGTCGCCATTTTGGTGCTGACCCTATTACAAAATCGGGTGTTGGGCAAGCGGGTGTTCTATGGCGACTAAAGGGGGCAAATCCTGGTTGGTCTACGGCGGCTTGAGTTTGGGCGGCCTAGCGGCGGGTTTTCCGTTTGCGTGGATGCTGCTGGCCTCTTTTATGACCCGAGGCGAGTCATTGCGCCGGGTCTTTTTTCCCGCGAGTCTGCAATGGGGGAATTATCTCAACGCCTGGCGCGAAGCCGATTTCGGCCTCTATTTTGAGAATTCGCTGATTATTGCCGCAGTCCAGGTAAGTGGAACGCTGCTCTTTTCGCTACTGGCGGCTTATCCTTTAGCCCGAATGGAATTTCGCGGTCGAGATGTGGTATTCGCCGGGGTATTGGCCACGTTGATGATTCCCGAGACCGTAACCATCGTGCCCAATTTTCTCACCGTGACATGGCTGCATCGCAGTACCCCTATCGATTGGCTTAACAGCTGGCCATCGATGACGATTCCCTTTATGGCCAGTGCATTTAGTATCTTCCTGTTGCGCCAGTTTATGCGCGGTATTCCCAATGAATTGTGGGATTCGGCCCGTATCGACGGGGCGGGCCATGTTCGCTTTCTATTCCAGATTTTACTTCCCTTGTGCCGCGCTCCTCTCCTGACCGTCGGCATGTTTACCTATATTGGTTCTTGGAACGCGTTGGCCTGGCCGTTGTTGGTGACCAACACACCGGATTGGCGCCCGATCTCTGTTGGTTTGCAGCAATTCGTCAGCGAAGCTGGTGCCGAAGTGCATTTGCAGATGGCCGGGGCCGTTATTGCGACCTTTCCGGTGCTCGTGGCGTATTTTCTGATCCAGCGCGAATTTACCGAAGGTATCTCCATGTCTGGACTCAAAGGATAGAAGCAATGAAACTGAAGAACGCGATGGCGGGCATCTTGTGCGCCATTCTTTTGGCGTGCGGTGGCCAACAGGAAATAGTACAACAACAACCGACCGATCTTGAGGCACTCAATCCCGAGGGACAGGAAGTCGTCTTTTGGTATCAGCATACCCGCGAGCGCGAAGAAGCCCTGCAACAACTGATCGCCGACTTCAATCAGGGCAATGGCCATGGGATTACGGTGCGCGGTGAATACGTGGGGCGCTACGGGGATATCTACAACAAGATGAATGTAGGCATCCAGAGCGGTTCGCTGGCAGCGAGTTTGGTCGTGGCCTATCAAAATCAGGCGATGGCCTATTATCAGGCCGATGGTATTGTCGACATAACGCCCTATATGGAGTCGTCTAAATGGGGTTTCACGAAGGCCGAACGCGAAGACTATGTACAGGCCTTTATTCGACAAGATAATGTCAATGGCGCGCAGATAGGTTTTCCACCGAATCGCTCGATGGAACTGCTCTACTACAATCTCGACTGGTTGCGCGAATTGGGCTACGATGCCCCCCCGGCGACTTGGGATGAATTTGCGGCGATGTGCCTGCTGGCGGCGGAACGGCCTTTTAGCAAAAGTAAAGACACGGTGCGGAGTTTGGGTTTCTCGCTCGACATTGATACTAGCCGCCTAGCCGCGATGGTATTTAGCCGTGGTGGCGATTTGGTCAATGCAGCCGGAACGGCCTATGTTTTGGATTCACCTGAGGTCAGGGCATCACTGGAGTTAATGAGGGATCTGGCGGCGGCTGGTGCGATAGACGTAGCCGGCGAACAGGATGCAGAATTGAACGAGTTCGTCACTGGGCAGACTTTGTTTTCCCAAGACTCTTCGTCCGGCCTGCCATTTTATAAGAGCGGTATTGAGGATTCGGGCCTAGACTTCGAGTGGGGTGTGACGCATCCGCCTCAAACAGGGACGACCCCGGTAGTCGATATCTACGGGGCGAGCGTGTCGATCTGCAGCGGCACGCCCGAGAAGCAATTGGCGGCCTGGTTATTTCTTAAATGGCTGACCGCACCCGAGCAGCAAGCGCGGTGGGTGCGGGCGAGCAATTACTTTCCGGTGCGCAGGAGTACGGCACGGGAGTTGGAAGACTATTTCGCCGAAAACCCGAATTATGGTGCGGCGTTCAGCATGCTCGATTACGGGAAATCCGAGCCGACGATCGCCAGCTATCAGCAAGTGCGGCGCTTGATTCAAAAGGCCATGGTAGAAGCGATCGAAGGTGAGGACATGGCGCAGGTGTTAAAAGGTTTGCAGCTTGCGGCGAACAAAACGATTGAGCAATAAAAATGTCCGAAACAAAAAAACAACCCAATGTCATAGTGTTCTTTACCGATCAGCAACGCTGGGATACAACCGGTTTGCACGGCAACCCGATGGGGCTTACGCCCAACCTCAATCGCCTGGCTCGTGAGCATACACACGTGGCTCGTTCTTTTACCTGCCAACCGGTTTGCGGTCCGGCCCGTTCCTGTCTGCAAACCGGGCT
>JACLAC010019349.1_pt1 | contig 27092 bp, 15 predicted proteins | sample 8027881 | NCBI WGS metagenome assembly JACLAC01 (sample SAMN15725517, study PRJNA655200) | protist metagenome | isolation source: fluorescence activated cell sorting (FACS) single amplified genomes of... | place: Spain: Blaines Bay Microbial Observatory, Mediterranean Sea | collected 2016-01-19 | reverse complement strand
AAATTTTTTTTTTTATTATTATTATTATTACACAACAACATTTTTTATAATAATAATAATATCTTATAGGCATACTTTCTTCTCAGATAAAATTAAATACCCATAAACTCTTAGGAACAACATTCATTGGCAAACAATTTCGATACTACATAAAGTGCCACGGGAGAGCCTTTTTAAATTTCGGCAATTTCAAACCCGTCCGCTTCTTCTAGGTATGTGGGCAACTGCTTGTGTTTGGCATTATCCCCCCCCCCCCATTCCTTCTCCTCCTGTGCTACTGGACATGTAGGATCCAGTGTGGTATTTTTGGTATGCAAAGTAGGAAATCGTGACGGCTATAGTAACGACAAGCATAGCCCATACTAAGTCCAATAGCATCACGATCGTTTCAGAAGTATCCGTCTCATCAATCGGGGATATGTATTGATCTACACCTTTCACGGCGAAACAATCCGAATTAGAAGTGCTGAACCGGGAGTTAAACGGAGCCATCGTTTTGCCAGGAAGCAAACATACTGCGCCATTTAAATCTTGCAAGTTTGCCACTGTATGGTTTGGGGACGGCTCGCACGCTCCCTCCATCGGCTTGCAGCTATCCGGACAAAGTTTCTGGGCAATACCAGTATCTTTCATGCACTGCATGAAGGTTTGGTAGCAAAAGAGGGCATCTACATTGACACGACAGTGCGCCATCCAGGGGCGCGGGTCGTTGACAGACAAGCCGACCCGTTCTGCCCGGGAGTCACGCTGTAGCAGCTTTACGTCTAAAACATGGTAATCGACATACTGCCTGCACATGTTCACATTCATGTCCTCTGCTTTGGGAACGACACATGCATCTATTCCAGATCTGACCGTTACCTTGTAGCTATTTTTGTCATTTGATACTATTCCCGAATCCGCCAATGTCCCTTGGTTCGTTTTCCCACGAACCATTAATCGCCATTTTCCAGTCTGTACCAACGATGGGGCATGAACCCCCACGGAGATTTCTTCTGTGTACACAATGTCAGATTTCAACCCTGCTACCATGTATTGTTTTTCGCGTTCTTGCACGTTTTCAGGACACTCGGTGTTTCCATCGCATATGTACGAACCGAATGATGCTACAGAAGAAAAATTGGCACAATCGAGTTTGGACTCGTGAATCATTAAAAGTTCAAAATAGTCCCCTGGGATCCCTGGTTCGACTTTGAACACGAGGGCTTTTGCAGTGGCACCTGCATCGTAAGAATAGTAATGTACTTGGCTTTCTGTTGGGAGCGCGAGGGCTCTCAACGGCTCCCCTGCGCTCAACGAGGTGGGTGATTGGCACGATGTCGAGGCCTGCCTTACTGGCGCATACCGGTTTGACGCGTCCGCCCTGACGGCCCCAAATCCTACAAAACTCACAAAGGCCACAACACAATAAACTTGCATCACGGCGGAAAACATGATTGCTTCGATTCGAGCAGGCAGGCGTCTGTACTACAATTCTTTTACTCGGGAAAATCTTGAACGTATCAAAAGTTCCTATCAACATACAACAAACTATCCCATTCAACTTACACATTTATACTCGTAATCAATTATAAAACATATAGTTATTAATTAAAACAACTTCCTTTTTTTTCTATCATCACATCTCTGTTAATCAAATAACAGTTGTTTTTTATTATTATTACATTTGCTGTTATACTATACTGCTGGTGGTAATTTTGTATTGATTTTATATATTCGTATCCACTTGTGATATTTAACCGACTTCCTGACTCCCTGACTCATAATAATAATAAGGCCATAATAAAATATGTACATTATTCTATAATAATGAATAATAATTAAAAGAAAAAGAAAGAAAGAAAGAAGAAAGAAAGAACTGTATTAAAATATGGAGGATGATGATGTGATGCGGTGGGCGGTGGTGGGTCGATGATCCGATCGATTGGATGATTGAAAATATTATTACCTGCTGCTGCTGTTGTTATTATATTATAATATTAATAATTAGTTCTTCTCTCTTGTGCTTCTTCTGTCTGCTGCCCTTGTTGTTGTGATTATTAATATTTTAATATATTATATAATATTATTAAATATTGAGAATTTTTTTTTTTTCTTATTCTTCTTTTTTTTCTTTTTTTTTTCTCTTCTTCTTCTTCTTTTTTTTTCGTTCTTCTTCTTCTTCTTCGATTATTATTATATTCTTCTATCATCTTTTTTTATTTTATTATTATTATTATTATTTTTAGAGTACCGTAGCTGCTCGCTATTACCAAATGCAACATGGCATGATGAAAAACAACTTCAAATAACAGCGATGAATCAAACATCGAGGCGTGCATAGAAATGGCGACAGTTGGGTTTTCCCCAAAATTTCAACCGCAACCATAACCCAGTCGTGGAAACCACGGGGCTGGAAACAAAACGTCGCCGGGAAATATGGAACACTTTATGATGTTGCAAGAGGCGCGGTTTGAATTGTTCATTCCCCCCGTAGAGGGCTCTGTTACGGACAAGGGGGTTGCGTCTAGGACTGTCGGGTTTCAGGGCGAATCGGTTCGTGTGTACATTCTCATTTATACTGATGGGGTTGAGGATGGGGAACATGTGAATAAAATCAAGGAGAAAGAATCCCTTTTTAGTTCTCTGAAGTTTGAAACCCAACTTAATTTACTAGACTCAGGGGTTAGTGTTGTCGAGAGCTCCCAGGGACGTGCTTCCGTAAGTGCTGTTCCGGCGTCTCTAATGGCGAGCGAAAGCACAGAATACGACGCCCTCTACCACTCGGTGTCTATGGCCAAGCGAGCGTCCTTTGCGGACAGCGGCAATGGCGACCCAGAATCGATTAGGCTAACCGGGACAGAGAGCAGCAATGCTAGCGGCTATCGCCACTCACCCACGCGCCGGCGCCGCTTGAGCTTCGTCGCAGACGACGTGCTTGAAGAGTTTGAACAGCCGGACTATATATACAAGGTTGTTGTGCCAATGAGGGTTCAACAGAAATACATCGGGGAGACGTTGAAGCTCTTAATAACTGTCTCCCCGAGTGGCTTTCATGGTGCAAACTCTAGTAGCTCGGACAGTTTTGAATCTTTTGATTGGGATCAACCGAATAGGCAACTTGAAATCACGGATCATCGAAATTTCTTCAATTCAATTATAGAGCGTAGCGTTCATAGCGCAATGGATATACCTCGGAAGCAAGTCATTACAAATTTCAAAGTGCTCGACCCGCTTTCAGTTTCAGTGTCTTCTTCCTCCGTCAATTTAGTAACGTATATCAACATCACAGCAATTAATTCACACCCCAGTTTGTCGCTTACCATTTCTGACCTAAGGTTCTTGTTGAACACGACTCTGGCACTGGTAACTGTGGGGGGGGAAAGAGCAAGCGACGCTGTTTCCTGCGATCGAGTCAATTTTACAAGTCAACTCCTCGTTTGCGAACGATTTTCCGTTGCAATTGGACCCATTTGAAGAGTATTGTTTCCTGCTACAGTTGGAGCCGCCGTCGGCCATGTTCTCGTCTCCTGTTCGCGGCGGGCTGGAAGACCCTGTAGATAGCAGGTTTAGGAACCAGGACAATGGATCCTTGAAGGACCCCGACAGCGTAGAGAATTTTCGTCCAAGTGATGGAATTGTTTTGAACACGGGGTTATTTCAAACACAAACAAATATATTTTGGCGGGTCCTCACCGAAGAAAAAGGGAAGGAACCACCTGCGAACGCAAAAGACCAATCATTTGTGAGCACAGTGGAAGTGAAGTGGTCCCGAGAGGTACATTTAGACTCCCAAAATATGTTGCTGATGGAAATGGAGTACGATAACGTAGTTGCGGTAAACCACATTTTTACCATTCACATTGCTTTAACGAACACAGGCGGCGAGGAATTGAATAATCTAGTACTGACAGTGCCGGTGGATGATAAAAGCGAGACACTGTATGCGTGGGAAAGCGAATCACCCTCCGAAAATGTTGTTGAAAGCACAGCATTTGATGTGCAGCGGAGGAATTCGAAAGAGCAGCTGTACGGTGCCGAAGTAGCGGAAAACGAACCGTTGAGTGGCGAGTTTCGTAAAGCAGGCACCTCGTTAGAAGATATAGACTTACAGGGAGGCAGCGACCCCGAGCGGAGTTCCCGAAGCTCCTTTTTTGGGTCCCTCCCGTCTCCTGATGGGGTTAACTCGTTCCATGGCGTTTTGAAGACATTTTCTGGCGTTTCCGCACCGGCCGACGTGCCATGCAATTGCATTTTGCAAATAAATGCCGATGGGTTAAGGGTTCTCATGGCCCCCAGTAGCCGAACTGGATTGGGAGAAACTAAATATTGGCCATTTTTGGCGTTAAAGCATTTTAAAGCTGCTACCATGCAGAATGAGAAAAAAGGGCTGACGTTAGAACTTGACGACGAGTTTTTGTCATTTTTTGTTCGGGATGTCAAGCCTATCCTGTCCAGATTCAGCACGGTGGAGTCAATATTGAAGCCAATGATGCTGCAGTCCAACAGCACGAAGCTTAAAGACGAGGAAGGCGCGAAAAGCGCAAGTAATACCACTCGTGGAGAGGCGGGACAGAAATCGCCGACGGTCGTCTGCTTAGAAGCAAGCTTGCCCATTGGCCACGTTTCACCCGGGGACACCACCTGCGCCACACTGCACTTTTTGCCTTTGCGGACTGGCAATTTGCTGTTGTCAAGTATTCAAGTCTACAACCCATTGTCGAAGGTTGTATATAAAATGAAGAATCCAACAGAGATATCGGTGCTGCCTGAAAGCGAGCTAGAGAGTGTGAATTTGAACATAGAAGAACACTGCAGTCCCAGAACGCCTTTAAAATCGACAGGCCTTTCTCCTGAAGCCGTGGAGCTAGTCATTTAAATTTTGCGCCCGTCGAGATTTTGGCACAGTCATAACTATCATAGCCTGGGCTCCTACCGTAGGCGTGGGCAACGGAAGACAACGGGGCGGTAGACGGGGGTGTGAGAGTGTCCGCGGGCGGACGCAACACCACGTTGCTCTTATTTTGTAGACTCAAGTGGATGTACGTAACATATGATAAATTGTTTTTTAAATAAGTAAAAACACTATTAGAAGAAATTGCTTTAGCTTACAAACGACCTCCTGCACCTGCAAGGCCATCAACTGTACCTTCTTCCATTTCACGTTTGACTTGGGCACCGGATTCGGTGGCTCCACCTTCGTGGAACTCCATAAGCTTGGAAAGATCAAATTTAGGTTGGTTCAATACCTTGACTTTTCGGATGTAAACATCTTTAAGAGGGTAAACACCTTGGCACTCCTTCTCAATTTCTTTGCCAATGATTCCTGGGATAAACTTAAGAACAAGTTTCTTCAAGTCGCAAGCGGCGGCTTCACGGGTCATAACGTCGATCATCTTCTTGCGGATCTTACGAACTTGCGAGCTCTGTGCGTAGCAAGTCTTCTTTTGTTGGTTTTTTCTCTTGTTGGTGAAAGCAATGCAGAAAAGACGCAGGGTGTAGCCATCTATTGTCTTAATGTCAACACTGGCCTCGATCAACGTTTGCCACTTCTTGATAAGGGCGCAAAGGCGATCGCGAGCGAAGTCCATACCGTAAAAGTTGGTCAAGACCGCTTTACCTGTGATTTCTTGAACTTGCAGTTTGACCTTGCGGTATCCAAGCTCTTCGTCTTTGTTAAGATCGGCAAGAGAAACTTCGAAAATGCGACCCATAAGACTCTCGGTGGAGGTCTTAATACCAGCAGTTCTGTTTACGCAAGTCTTGCACACCTGTCTGTTGGTGAACATGTTTGGTGCTTTGACATCATACCAGTCCTTTTTGGTGAATGGGTCTACAACCTTCTTCTTGCCCTTCTTGCGTCCCAACTTCTTGTTTTTTCCGACTGCCATTGTTGTTTGTTAACTTTGCTTGTTTGGTTATATTACAAAAATCAATTTATGTTTAAACGTTCCTCTTCGCTTCGTCTCGCTTCCCTTTTACTTTCACACACCTTCGACGTATGTTCCGTTCCAATCACACGCTGAAATGCATCGTTGACAAATGAAATACAATTTTTATTTTTAGTGGTTGCTTTTCTGTGTTATTGTTATTACAATGATGTTGCGTTGTATTCTTCTTCTTCCAAATTCCTATTTTTTCTGTTTGCTTTGTTATTCTTCTCTCTCTTCCTACTATTCAGGTGTTAAGCTAATGGTTTAAAATGTTAAATATTTTATTGTCTTTCTATTGTCCTGTTCTACGATCAATGCTGTGCCCTTATGTCCATACAAATTTGATACCAGCCAGTCATTTCATAAAACCCTATATTTAACAAGATTAACACATCGAAATGGCCTCTTTCATTACATCAAGATACAATTGAATAAATAATCTACCAGGGTCTTAGTACCACTTCCAATGGAGACCACCAAACCAGACCAAGCCGTACACATCTAAATAGCATTAAAATAGAATATTCTAGTTTAGTTGACTCCTTTCTTCTACTTACTTATTACATAGATACACTTTCGTACTTCACTTCGCCTGCCTCCTCGTATTTAATTAAATATAAATATCTCATATCTTGTACTGTTGAACTGTACTGTACTACATTGGGCCAATATATCATCCAGAAGAGACAGTTATTATAAAGCCACAGTATAGAACTATAGACAGTTAGTTCGAACCTTTGTTAATACAATACGTAGTAGTCGTTCTATATAGTAGAAAGACATAAATAACAATAGGACTCTCTCTCTATACGATAAAGGACCATTAAAGTACAACCAATAGGGAAATAGCTGGATAACGAGGATAAATTCGATCTGTAATTTAAATAGCATTTGAATAGGTAGGGGCAAAATGTCCTAATGTGTGTGTGACGATGTTAAATAAAAAAATATGATGGAAAACCAAACGTGCCAAAATAAAAACACTGAAGGAAAAGGGAAGGAAGGAAGGAAAAGGGAAGGAAGGAAGGAAGAAAAGGCCTCTCTATTGTTATTCTATCAAAATTGAGATAATGTAGTTAATTTGTCATTAACAATACAATGTCATTATTAATATATCCATCCTGAGCGTTTCCGCATTTATTTCTACTTTTTTCTTAAAATAAAAAATCCTTTGCTATTCCAATGGATTACATACGAGGACCGACAGTACGAACAGCTCAGCTTTAAATATACTACGTACCAGTTATTCCTCTATACTACTTATACGTATAAGTATTTAAATTATACTTATATAATACATAATAGTCGTCTATGTAATAAAAATATCGAAAGATTCTTCATATCATACAAAATTAAGAGCAACACACCATTAGCTATCTTAACTGAAACGAAATCTTTTCATGTACATACTTCACCGCCACACACACACACACAGACCACACCTTCGACCATGAAAAGGCCAAAATCCCAACACAACACTACAACCGCACATCTTCATCTTCTTTCTTAAAAATAAAATAACATGTACTACTATAGGATATAGGATCGGTTATTATTAATCTACAGTAGTAGTAGAGGAGCATTTTTTTATTATTATTTTATTATTTATTATTTCATGACATATACGACAGGAAGTAGATAATTGATTTCATAATGCAGACGTTTCAAAGATGCAGGAAATCCTAAGCAAGTTGTTGACGTTTGCTTTATTTGCCAAAGAAAGATCATACAAAACCAGTAATAATATTAAATATCCAATACAAAGCATTTACTGTTATACACCAACACCATCATGGCAGACTTAAAACAACAACTCGACGTACAGGTCAAGGCGCTGATGGAACGTGTGGGGCTGGGGGATATGAACCCCGTCGTCCTGTATGTCGCCCTTGCTGTAATTTTATTTATTCTCTTTTCTAGAAAGGGTGACGGCGGGTCGACGACCAGTCGCAATCGTAGCAAAAAGAGCTCCAAGCCAAAGAAAAATGAATCTGCGGTAGACGTGATTGATGCTGCGGCGCAAAACATGGGGGTTACAGTTGTGGAAGTTACCCGAGACACCGCAAAGTCGGTGCACAAGGAACTCCGCTCCGGGGGTGTTCTGTCCAGCCTAGTGGAAAACCGCTTGAGAACCACGTTCGTCAATGACTTTTTGTCATGCGTTGCAGGAACATACCTCACTGGAAGCTCGAAACTTGGCAGAAAGGCGCCAAGTAACGACGAGTATGACATCAAGAACGGAAACGCCAATTTTGCGTGGCGTGGGTTAAGAATTTTTGTCTTGAGGCAAAATGGGACCATAAAGGGCATGTGCGTTTTACACGACGCGTATCTTAGCAGTTACCCCGGGCCAGATGCTTTACACCATGACTTTGACCCCGTCGTCAAACTTTCGCCAAAGGGAAAGGACGTTTCGAGTCAGATTGGAAATGCTGGCAGTAGAAAATGGACAGATATCCCCATCGTTTGCGGGCGTGGTTACGGACGACTTTGCTTGGCGGTTGCATTGAACAATGCCAAAGCATCAAGCTCTAACTTCTTGATAAATATTGCCGGCGGCGATTCCAATAGAAAGATGGTGTCAATGCTGGAAGACTTTGACTTTGCGCGCTTGCACATGCAGCACCCTTCTACGAAAGAGGACTGGCAAGACGAAGAAGGCGAGCCATTGTTGCTGATGTACCGCGGTGGACGCCTTAGTGGGAAGGATGCTCGGGCAGCTTTGCTTGGTAGTACCTCAACGACGAAAGGCAAGCGCCGTGCTTCGTCTAAGAAGAGGAGATAATGCCAGTTGCTGAGACCGTGCGCTGCTATGGGCTATTGTCGCCTTGCGTCACTCCCGTTTGGCCCGTCCTATAGCTATTTTTTTCTATATTAAGAGAAATGAAGATAACAACACATTTAACGCACCCACTCTTTTCAACAAACGAGTTCTAATGGTAATCCTTGATGCATAACATTGAAAATTTAAGATAACGTATCATATCATCTCTTGAAGACGCCACAAAAAATTATGATAAAAAGTAACATATATCTTATGTGCACTATTCCTTCACCCAGGCACCTTTGGCTTTACTTGGCAATTTCGATCAACATGCCACTTCCCAAACCACTATCAGCACAAGCGGAGCAAATACCATATTTTCCCCCTTCTGCGTGAAGGCGATTAGTCACCGTGGTAACAAGCCGGCTGCCAGTAGCGCCGAAAGGGTGGCCAATGGACAATGAGCCGCCCCAACTATTAAGCTTCTCCCGAGGGATGGTCCCGACAGCGTTGTCGTAGCCATCGAAACGTTCAGCAGAGAACTCGTCAGATTCCATGGCTTTCAAGTTTGCAAGAACTTGCCCGGCAAAAGCTTCGTGTATCTCCCATACATCGATATCGTCTACAGTTAAATTGTTATCTTTCAAGAGTTTCGCTATGCAAAATGCTGGCGCAAGGAGCAACTCTTCAAATGGGTCAACGGCCACGTAGTTCCAGTCTTTCAGAATCGACTTTGGTGTCAAGTTCATCTCTTTCGCTTTCGAGTCGGACATAATCAAACTGCAAGAAGCCCCGTCCGTTAAAAAGGATGCGTTTGCGGCAGTTATGGTGCCATGGGGCTTGATGAATGCGGGTTTCATCTTCGCGTAGTCCTTAAGTTCGCTGTCCCCGCGCACACCATTGTCATCCAAGGTCCCGTCGACCGAGACGAGCTGGTCTTTTAAGTGCCCCGCCTCATGGGCTTTGCTGGCATTGTGGTGCGATGCCATGGCAAACCCGTCCTGTTCTTCCCGGGTCACTCCGAACCTGGAGGCCAATCGATCGGCACTGTGACCCATCACTTCCCCTGTAATAAAGTTTGATATCGCAGGGGGCTCCGGGGCAAAGTCTGCCGCATTCAGTCCTTTCAACAGGCCGAGGATACCGCCCGCGCCTTTCTTCATCGCCTTTGGGGCTTGTAGGAGTCTTTTCCGAAGCTTGGGGCTATATTTGATAGGGACGTCCGAGAAAGACTCTGCGCCACCCGCGAGCACGATGTCTGCTTTTCCACTAAGGATCTTCTCCGCGCCCGACGTGATGGCCTGGCTGGAGCTGATGCATGCCATGCTAACAGTGTGCGCTGGCACGGTTTTCGGCAAGCCTGCACCGAGGGCACACTCTCGTGCCAAATTGTGGGTCTTTACCTCTTGAATGACAGTTCCGAAAGTTACATAGTCTATGTCCTCGGGGTTCAAGGCGTTCCGGTCCACGACAGCCTTTATGACTCTGCGCCCTAAATCGTACGGTTTAAAGTCGTCGTAATTACCACTGCTTTTTTTGAAGGGGGTCCTGACGCCGTCCACAACCACAACCTGGCGAGCACCGTTTGCCGTCGCAAACTCCTTCCGCGTTATCGTGGATACACCCTTTTTCAGTGTTTGGAGGCTTGTTTTAGTAAATGCCAACATCGTTTTTCGCAATGAATATGATATTTCTGTGTGTGCCTTCTTTGTGCTAAAATATTTTCTCAAATATTATCTACTCCTTTCCTCAACGTACACAATGTATAAAATCTTATCCATCCTTTGATCCTTTGTACATCCTAAACCGTATTTTGATTATATATATATTAAAATATTACTTTTACCACAAACAATTATTAAATGCCCGGGTGGCGGGTGGACGAAGAAAAAAAAAGAAGAAAAGAAGAAGAAAGAGGAAGAGGAGGAAGGAGAAGAGAGACAACGAGTAAAACTGGCCACATAACATAGTATATGGTATCCTATACTTTAAAATACTCGTATATATCCTATCTATATATATATAGAATAGAGACTGGTTACCACAACAACAAGGGCATAGTTGTATAATTACATGCCTGGATATTAACCCTTATATATAACACTATTTTGCGTATTAGCTCACGGCTCTCATAATCAATCGCTTGCGGCAGTGTAACGGGCCTCCCATTGCCTCTGTTTTCTATCCGTAGACTTCGGTTTCTTTCTATTTCTTTTCCCCCCCTTAAGCTGTGGAGTGTGACCGTCTGCTTTCTGAATTAAGTTCAAAACAGCGAGGTCATCTGGGTGATACTCTTCTTCATCAAGGCGCCCCTCGCCGTTATCTTTCACGGTTATCCCGCCTATGTCATCTCCACTGAGTCCATAACCCGACATCGCAGGTGTCTGCGGTCCCCCGCGGCTTGTATCTGGAATGGTGTGAACACTAGGGGAATGCACAACGCGAGGTGAGTCCATTGCTAGCTGCTTTACGCGAGGCATCGCTTTGTTTATTGGGCCTCGAGGGGTTCCTACTACTGGTTCCTTCCGTCCAGCAATTTGCTTGTGTGTGTCAATAATTCTGCTCTTGGACTTGGGCCCGCCCCCCCTATTCCCACTTCCCCTATATGCCGCTACACGCCTGTTGCCACTAGACTTGTTGTTTGAGGGTGATCCTAGGCGAGAAGGCGATGATTTTACCGACACAAGCAATGGCCCCGGGCCTACCGATCGAGATGGGGACAATATTTTGTGGGACCGCTTGCTTGCCACGGATGGCCCGTCGTAGCGTTCATAACTGACAATCCCTGTTGAACGAAAAAATGATTTATACGAGTCTGTCTTTGGACTTGTCTGCATGCCTGACAGCCGCTGCTCTAATGTTTCCCCCTCCTGCTGAATATTTGGAATGCCGAACATATTTCTACTGTCTTGGTGTCGTGGTGGGGAAGCTGCCTTTGACTTCTCAGAGTGCTGTAAATTGCCTAGGGCCCCGCCGTCCTGAGTGGCTATTTTCCTGGCAATTTTCGCCGAGGACAAAGCTTTGGCAGCGCTTGCGCGAGCAGCTTGCGCACGCAGGTTGAGAGTTGCAGAGGGACTATTTCGACTCCTCCTATACACCGTTGGTTGGGATTGGTATGTTAATGAATTGTGTGACACAGGAAGCGATGGAACAATGTCTACATCGTTTGGTATAGCGCTTTCATCGTTGTTACTGTTCGTATTCCTATTGTTAGGAATACTCTGCTCTACCCCGTTAAAACTACGACGCCCAGGGGAATGTCGTGGCTGAGCCCTGAAGCGTTGATTTCGCATCTGCTCCAAGGAAGGGTCACGCCCCCCCCCCCGCTTCCGCCTTTGATTCACGGAACATGTTATTGCTGGTATTTGAAGCATCAATCAGTCTACTATTAAACACCTGCGCTGGCTTATTTTCTGTTTCACGGCTGACCCCAGTCCCATGGCTGTCCATATAGCGACCAGGGGCCTCCCTCCCACGCCCATCAACAAATTGCACATCAACAAACTGCTCACTAACACCAGGTGCGAGGCCATTTCCAGGCCTCGTGGCGGACACATTTTCGCCACCGATTCCAAAAACTTGTTGTTCTACGTGGGTGCTACTGTTCGAGATATCGGTCCTCGTCGCACGGGAACTGGTATTGCTCGAAGCCCTCGAAGAGTGAGCTGTGTTGTACTGCAACAATGCAGATGCCGCCGCGGTTGCTGCTGCAGTTGCCACGACCGTGTAGGCCTCGTTCCTTTCTGACACGGTATAGCTCGGCAAAGGGGAGTGCTTCATTGCCGCTTCTGCCGCTGCCACGGCAACGGCAGCTATCGATTCAATGGGGGATCGCATAACCAGCTCTTGGTCCCGTGGAACGATTTGGGGGTAGTATTGTTGACCAACGGTGGTTGCGGAAAAATTTCCCCCATTTGCTGGGGGTGTTGTTATGGGCACAGATCCCAGCTGGGGAGGGACTAAGGTTTGGTTTTGAATAAATTGCGCAGGGGGGTTTGTCGGTGTAGTCAAAAGCTGCGAAACTGCCGTGTCCGCATAATTTACTAGTTGTTGTAGGGAAGATTTTGGTTGATTCAACCCCGATGTCTCCCCTATGGACGCAATGCCCATTCTAACATGCTGCAGCCCTTTCCTAACTTCTTCCCGCCGCGATATTTCATCTTCAAGGTACTTCCAGTTATTCTTAGCGCGCCTCTGAAGTGCCACAACGCTGGGCGAATGCTGCGTATTTTTCATTGCACTGAAAGTTTTTCTTTCGTCAACTTTCTCTCTATAAACACATTATTTCTCATTGGCACAGTTAATATATTTGATCTAGTTATTCTCATATATATCTACTGCAAGAAAAAGATTTTCCCCAACCTTGATGAAACAACTGTGTGAAAGGGTAACTTATGTACTCTCATTCCAAACTCTATTATATTTTTATTATTTATTTATTTTATTTTTTTTATTATCAATAATCATCTCCTCATCATCACATCGATCGACGCGATGGATGATGGATGGAGGATGATTATAATGTGATAAAATGTAGAGAATACAGAATACAGTATTTAATTTAATAGGACATAAAAAATATGGCTAACCTACTATTCCTATATATACTATTTACTCTGCTTTAAAACTTCTTCTTCTTGTGGTCAAAGAAACCATGAAAGAAGAAAGAAAGAGAAGAAGAGAGGATAGGATGATCAACTCCTGATGAGCTGCTGAAAAACCCATTTTAGTTAAAAGTGATACAGTTGCTGTTTTTTCACCTTTTTTTCAGACAAAAAAGCAATAAACAAGCTTGAAGAGAGCGCAAAGCTTTAGTAATTAATGCTGCTGTACTATCGAAAGGGTCAAGCTGCAACTATATACACACTGCTGAATTATACTTCCCTACTACCTTGGTATAACCATGTACAACCGTGCCAACAGCGGACCCTTCTTCTATCTATCCCATCATATTATTATATTGTATTATAGATTACATCATTTACAATCATCTGTTGTCTCTTGCACTGTTGTACGAACTTCACTCCAGAGAAGTACTATATAAGAACACTATACGGAAGTGTGTCTCTTTGTTGTTGTTGGTTGTCAGCCAGCGGGCGGCCATGGGCATCAAAACCCGCCCGAAGAAGAAGAAGAAAGAAAAAAAGAATAAAATCGTCGGTCGTCGTGTGCCTGGGGACGCAGAATTCAGACAATGACCAAGAATAAAATAACCACCGAAACAGTATCGCCACAGCTAATTGATTGCGACGAAAAACTAACCGAAGCAGTAATGAATATTGCGAGTATTACTTGAAAAAAGTGCACTGCAATTTGACGACGACCTCCAGGATGAATACACCAACGGCACAGATACGGACGCGCAGGTCTTCTATTGTGCTGCGGCAAAGTTTAAAGAAAGCGATATCCGAAAATCCCGCGGGCGATGCACCGATGACACTAGAGGAGAGGAAGCAGGCGTTTGATAGTCATTTTCCTGTTACGAAACCAGATTTGCCTACTCTCGCCCCCGTAAAAGACGACAAAATTGGTCCAAATAACCCTTCGCCAAAGCTGAGAAGGTTGGCCCGCCGGAGCTCTGTTGCAATCACCCAAAACTTGGAAAGTTTGTCGCACGCCCATGGATCACGAAAAAAAAGTATTGCCACGAGTGGAAATGATTCACACTGCAGCGAGTTTCACCCGGAAGAACTGAAATCTAGAGATTTCATAGAGCACCTTAGAAAAGAATTTATGGTTGATTCAAGCCACGATGGAAACATATTGTACTCGGACCAGAATATTCTTAAGAGAGAATCCCTAAAGTTTGAGAAACGAATACAGTTTACGCTTAAACGGTTATGGGATCTTGTGGATACGGACGAAAGTGGCAACATCAGCAAGGTCGAGTACTTTGAACTGCACCGGCGTCTTTTGAAAGCGTTAGTTGAGGGCGAAGTTTCAGAGGAGGAAGAGGAAGAACTAGCGAACGAAGATTGGGCACACGATACAAACGGTCATGACGATGACATCCATGTCATGATCAAGCAACAGTTTGTATCGGCATTTTTTCGAATGGTTGATGTTTGGACGCACGATATTAACGTAGACGAGTACGCCACATTTCTAGAAGATGCGTTTGATCGCATCGCAGAACCAGATGGGAACGGTGGGTTTCAGTATAAGTCTGTAAATAAAGTTTGCTTTAGAGGTCGTCGGTCTTCGGTAGTAATCCAGAACGGAAAGTTACTCGCATTACAACTGCAAGCAAGAGAGAAAGCTGCAGCCGAAAAAAAGAAGGCAAAGAAAGCCAAAGAGGAGGCCGCGGCAGACAGAAAGAAACGGCAGGGAGCAAAGGGCGCGGAAAAAGACGACCCAAACGGTTGGTGGAACCGCATGCATAAAGCGAAGGGGAAGTGGTGGAGCAAGCTGAAAAACGCAAACGCGGCAGTGCATGGTATGGCGGGAGGTGGAAAACAACAGTGCACCGTCCTCTCAGTAGACCCCGACAGGAACATGCACGTGAGGCAAATCGATGATGGGGAGCTGACTGCCGAAGCTGCTATGCCACTTTCATACATAAAATTTGCCGAAAATCCTAACAATAACAGAAGTGGAGTTGTCTACGTGGAAGGAAGGAAGGGGGCCCCCAATATTCATTTAGCAGATGTAAATCGCGTTGATTGGAACAAATTTTACCGAGCAGTATATTCTGCCCACCCTAACCCATACGCTTTCATCGCCGACTTCAGAAACAGCGAGTTCAACAATCAAATGGTGGCATCGGGGTCAAAGCAAAACGGACCGCTTGGGTTGTTAGGAGAAAAGCTTCGTTCCCTTTCTGTATTTTCAATTGCTCCAAAAGTTGCTGCCGGGGGGAAATTCGACACTTCTAGAAATGATTACAGACCTGAAAATGTTCTCTCGAGTGTTCTAACTGCGATTAATTCGTACACAGGGAAAGATGTACGATCGTCCCTTTCAAAAGTAAAAACAAGCCCTTTGGGGGCAGTCCGGGTACATAAGGGTAGGCCGAACATAAAGAACCTCATGCCAAATAGCAAAGGGCGAAAAAAAAAGAAGAAACGAATTAAAAACTGGCTGCAGATAGGCGGCACAAGTCTCACCAGTCCTACATCAAGAAGCTCTGCTTCACTGCTCAGCCCAGTTGAGTCGCGGGGGTCGATACCCTTGGCGGTCAGCCCTATCAAACATGGAGGGAGGGCCCGCGGCGCTACATTGTAAGGACACGAGACACGAGATGATGAACTAAAAAACAAAAAGTTGGCCCTGTTATTTAAATAGTTTCAATTTTAAAACAAGAAAATTGGCTGTTATTTAAGTAATTAAATTTATTCAATTTATCGTATACTGCGAACTTATCTCTGCTCCTGAGATTATACTAATCAATACACCCTTGTCACTTCGTCTTGACTATTATTTCTCATGTGTACTCCATGCATGATCCGAATCGGTATGTCGATTTGCGTCGATGTCAAAAGACCAGTATGATAGTCATGAAATTTTAAAAACAAGAGAATTGGCTGTTATTTTTAAAGTAATTAAAATTAATGTAAATACTGCGAACTGAAATCTCTAGATTTAGACATTCTAGGTTTACATTCCTTCATGAACTGCGAACTTGTCTTTGCTCTTTTGGACTTACTAATCGATATACCCTTGTCACGACTCAGTCTTGACTATCATTCTCAGATGTACTCCATTTATGATCTGAATCAGTAGGTGGATTAGCCCTGCTTCCACATGACATGAAATTAAAAAAAATGGCTGTGACAATTAAACAATTTTAAAATTTTTTAGAAAAAACAAACCCCTCTAATTTTCTTTTTAATAACTTCTAATTTAATTAATTCTTAAGAATCTTGTTTGAAAAGAAAATGATTTTCACGCGAGAGGTCGGTCGCCGCTGGACTGGCATAGTTTTTATTTGGCGTGAGCCATCATGCATCCAGATTATGCACAAATAGCGTGGCTTCAGGGAAAAGGCCAGAGTCTGGCAAATTGATATTTCTGTCGTCTTCATCAGCCCCGAAAGATCTCTTTGGAAAATTTGAGTTCAAGGAGTAGTTGGTTATTTCCATTTCTTTTTCATGCAGGGTTATATTTACAAAGTCGCGAACATTTTGCAGCGTGGCAAATCGAGGAAACCGTCTAATTACCCTCGACCCGTCCGGAAGCTTGAAGACCAGGCGAGCCGAGTCGGCTCCTGCGGCAGGCTCCTCCAGCAGCCTGCCTTTCGAACTGTTGTAGTTCTGCTCTTTCGTCAACTTTTTTGACATCTCCATTGCCTCTTTAAGAGCTTCGGCTTCCTCTGCTTCCTCAGCTAGGCGTACCCTTTCGTCAGCTTCGCGCTTCATCCTTTCCTCCCGCTCCCGATCAAGTCGTAAACTTTCGTTGTACGCAAAATCCTGTTGTTCCTGTAACCGCCTACGCTCTTCTCGATCTCGTTGGATTTGTCTGCTTTCCTGCACCAAACCTTCCGCTTGGGCAGTGCATGCCGCAAGTTGGCCCATCAAACTTTCCGCACTTTCCACCTTATCGCCTTCTATACGGGCCAACAGGATCGGGTGGGTTTTCTGTGCAGGCCAAACTAATACTGCGAGGAACGGAAAAGTCGCAGCCTGCAAGGACCGGGTCGCGCTATAGGCCTCACGTTGGTCGACGTCTCCGCCCCAGGTAACGAAACGGCCATTTATGAAATTGACCAACTCATTGTTGCATAAAATGCTCTTACAAAATCTGTCCGTTTCTTCGTGTATAGACGAATGCAGATACACTAAAATAAAGGAAGCGTTATCCCGCGCCCGCCTAAACGTTGCCTCGGGCCCACCGATAGAAAAATGAGGATGCCTTTCCCCGAACTTGGCTTCGAAGCTGCTTATAAAGGATCTCGCCGCATTTTCAGAAGTCTGCTGGACTTCCTGTGCACCTGTAACGGCCCGCAGGGGATTCAAAACCATGCTCATAAATGGCGATAGATAACGCCCAACAAACCCATTGGCGTGCGCTTGTTCCCTTACGATATTTTGGGCTACCGCAACGTTCCTTCCGTCTGACGGGGCAGGTTCACTCATGATTGCGGCCATTGTGAGAATTCGGTTGGGACCAACAATGTAAAAACAAAACAAAAACTACGGGGTTTTTCTACGTCTTCTATCAGCTCTACTTCCACCACCACGAAATATTTGAATACATTGCACACATACATTTTATTCTTCACATCATTCAAGAGTTGTTTCGGAGGAGGTATATTTGTTTTATTACTACCTATATATACTACTTACATTATTATTATTTTAATGACGTAGTAGTAGTCGTCGTCTTCTTTTTAATTAATAATAAAAATATCTTCTTCTTCTCTCTTTCTTCTCTCTTTCTTCTCTCTTTCTTTCTTCTCTCTTTCTTCTTCTCTCTTTCTTCTTCTCTCTTTCTTCTCTCTTCTTTCTCTCTTCTTCTTTCTCTCTTCTTCTTCTCTCTTCTTTCTCTCTTCTTCTCTCTTTTTTTTCTTTCTTCTGTCTGCTGCTGCTTCGTGCTTCGTGTCGTCTTCTCTTGTCGTGGGATTCATCAGTGAGTTTGTAAGGTAAGGAAGATTAAATCAGAAATAAAAAACTGATATTCATAGGAATTGGGATTGTATTATGTATATATATATTGTATTCTATTTAGCATTTCCCGTCAATTCTTGTGATTTGTTCAATCGTATTGAATGTATTATAAACCCTCCTTGTGATTATATAATATTTACGTACCTGATGAATATTTATTTATGGATGATAGGCACATTGCCACAACCGTTATTAACTAGTTTTCAAATTAGGTTTTTTAATTCTAGTATTATTCCCATGTTAACTAGTTTTCAAATGAGGTTTTTTATTCTCTTACTATACTATACCCCTGTTAATTTTAATTGCTTTTTTGTTTTTGATTGATTCACCACCCCATACTCCTTCTCTTTTTCTTTCCCTTTTGTACTTACTTGTACTGCCTTTGTTGATATTATTAAAATTCTTCTTATAAATTCGACGTTACAAAACGATATGTATTCTATTGTTATATTAAGTACAAGTTATATATAGGTAAGGGTAGTAAAAATGTCTATTTTGAGGGATCTACAAAAAACAATGCTAAATACCTATTAAATCTCAACACACGCACCATTGTTCTTCCTTTCCAGTCGTACCTCACATCATCGTCAATTATCATTTTTATCATTTTTTTTTTGCTGCCACAACAAAAATCACTTAATAATAATTGTTGTAACTAAGGTTAATATTTTATGTTTCATTGTGTGTATATGTATTTTTATTTCTTTGTTGTTATTGGTAGCAACAGCAAACCCAACCCGCCCGACCGGAGGAGCGGAGCGAACGATGACCCGCCATCTATCGACTATCAAAACATTATTCGCGACCGGATGGGTGGAATAATATAGTACAATCAGTAATTTTGTTGTACGAGGGGTAGAAATGGAAGTGAAATATTTAGTGCATGTTGCAGTGACAAAGACGTGAAATACAGTTTTGTTAGCAATCCATCAATAGTTGACTACGAAGTATACAAACCGGTGGAACAACTCAGCACTACACGTCAAGGCGTCCGTACGTTTGTTGATCAGAGCGTCTAGAACAGTTCGCGTCGCGTTCGCGTCACTCAGCGATACCATATAGCCTGTCCAATGCAGAAGAACACTCCTATGGCTGGTACGGGGGGGGGGGGTTGGTCCGAGACTGGCGGACAGCCCATTCCCGCATCTCCTGCGCTATCGCTCCAATTGGCCGATAGCCGTACGTCGTTTTCTAGCTCATTTAACCAAGACGTTGAAAGCAGCAGTGCTCAACAAAAGCACAATGTCAAAGTGTCGCCCGAAAAACGAATCCGTCTGAAATGCCACCACAATTCAAATATCAGGGCTGTTGCCGTAGATCGGAACACTTCCTTTCAGCATTTAAAGCAAAGACTATCGAACGACTACGGATTCGAGGTCTCGCTGCGTTATGAGGATGCAGATGGAGATTTAATCGTCCTTTCGTCGCAAAACGATTTAAACGAGCTGGTGGAAACAGAAACCCGCCGATCCGTTACCGTCCACGTCAATAACAAAGAAAGCATGGCTGTGTCACAAGTTCTTATGTCTCCCACACCCGTTGCGTCCGCCGGGCACCTTCGTCCCCTTCCCTCTTTGCCCCATTTAGGGAGCAATGGCTTAGAGTTGTCTGCCGTAGGGAAAATGTCCAATTCGTCAAGCTCCTTCGTGCCCGACCGTATGCTCAGGAGTATGGGTGGGGGCAGTGGTTTGGGTGGAACCAGGCACGACGCTAGGACATTTTGGCACTCAAGACCTAGACAAACGGAACCAATTCGCTGGCAAAGGGGCGAGGTTATTGGTCAAGGCGCGTACGGTACTGTATATTTAGGGCTAAATTTAGACACTGGAGAATTGATGGCGGTGAAACAATTAGATACGACTGAGGTCAGTGAAAAGGAACTGGGGTCACTCGAGAATGAACTTAGGATGCTCATTGCGGGAGACCGATCGGACAAATTCACGGAATCTGTCCTGAGCCACCCGAACATTGTGCGGTATTTGGGGCTTGAAAGGTCCGAAAACACGTTGAGCATTTTCTTAGAGTTTGTACCCGGCGGCTCTATTCGTAGTTTGATCGACAAGTTCGGCGCATTGCAGGAGCCATTGGTCCGCGTGTACGCTCGCCAATTACTCCTCGGACTAGAGTATTTGCATAGGAATAGTATCGCTCACCGTGACATTAAAGGTGCCAACGTTTTGATCACAAATGAAGGTGTTGTCAAAATTGCCGACTTTGGGGCTTCAAAGCGCATTAATACGAATTCCACCGCTACCAGTGGGGTGAAAGGGACCCCCTTGTGGATGGCCCCAGAAGTTATCAAGGAACAACAGACGGACAAAGGGTGGAGGCGTGCCGATGTTTGGAGCGTCGGGTGTACTATAATTGAAATGGCGACAGGGAGACCTCCTTGGTCGCAGTACAGCAACCCTGTGACGGCCATGTACCATATAGCGTGCGTAGAAACTGTGCCTCCGTTTCCCGACACATTGTCTGCTCATGGTCATGATTTTTTACGATTGTGCTTCGAGCGCGATCCATTGAAGCGCCCTGATGTCACAAGGTTGCTGCTTCACCCTTTTGTAACACAACTTCCAGCAACCCAAGTTCGTCATTTGTCCAAAACCAGTTTTCCTCAAAGGCCCACCACTGGCGGTCGCAGAACCGGGCCTGGTCGGCCCCGCTCTAACCAGTACGTATCAAACACCCGGAACATGGCTGGGTCAAGCCGTACCCCGATCGGTGAGCTGTCAAGCAGCGCCGTTGATAAATTCGGGTTGGGCTCTACAAGTCCCCCAAGCATCTTGGCCAATGAAGAGCGCTCGCGTGCTGTGCCCATTACCCCAGTGCGTGCCTCACTCAACATGCCATCGGCTGCAGCAAACATTGCGATGGACCAGCCAGAAAGCCCCCCACATCAAATATCGGCGTCGAATCCTTACGCCGTGGGTGCTAACGTTGTCCCAGGACTGCAGATCCCAAATTCCTCAGAGCAGCAATGGTCTCCTAACTCAGCTGGTAGCTCGTCGTCTGTGTTTGACATGAGCCAACCCCCAACCCCAAAAAATCTGGTGGAAGCAGCTGTTGTAGCTGCCGCAGAAGGAAAAGCCATTGACTTGTCGAAACATGGATCGCCACAAGCCGCCAATATCAACATCCGTGGTGGGCAAAGCGTCCATAGCGAACAGGGAAATAACCACGTGGAAGTAGACTCTGGGATTGACGATGACGAAGATGAGCTTTCGTCCGAACAGGTTTACACTGGCAGAACTGATAGCACATTCGACGACGTTATTGGGGAGGATATACGAATTGAAGTAAATGGAAGATCGGGCCACGTCGACGATGTGGGATCGCGGCAAGACGGTATGATGGACATTGATATGATATCGTCATTCAAGGAGCTCAATAGTCCGTACAGTGAGGGAGACAACAGTTTTCAAAAACCGAATGACGAAATCCCCGATGCTCCCCAATCTCCTCGCATTTCCTCCGTCAGCCAATCCGTAGGTCTACCTGCGCCGCTGAATGCCAAAGACGACTCTCCACCCTCGCAAAATAACCACTCCACGTTTGAATACGAAGCCAGGCCTACGCCAAGAAGAACAAAGCTTCGAAAACGCCGTTCAAAATCGAACTCCCCGTCGGCATTATCAGAAACCGCAATGGCACTCACCAAACTAAGAGACGCGACCCCTCCCAAACTGACACACGTCCGTGAAGTTTCGGGTGGACCGGGATCTCCTAAATTTCGAAAGCCACATCTGGAAGGCCCACAAACGTTCGAGGCACGTCCAAACGATAAAACCGAAAAGCGGGGACAGAAGAGAAAAGGGCCGAAAAAGAAATCTGCTGCCACACACAATCGAATCGAAAACGACATACAAATACCCCCATCTAACGAAAGGAAAACAGAGTACTTTGTAGATAATAAAATATCGTCCCCACCGCGCGCCCAACGACGAGAAAACATAAATATTTCATTGGATGTTTTGGAACGGAAAGCTGAAGACTTGGTTAGCGATATGAGTAATTCAAAACGAAAACCAGTGGGCAAATTGGGATCCCCTCAAGAGTCGGGGATGTCCGATACAGCAACCAAGCGACACCGGGAGCGCATCCGCTCAACGGATCGCACAAAGAATACAACGGAAAAAGACTTGGCCCCTTTGTCCATCGGCGCACGAAAAAAGCCGCCCCTGAGCCCTCGCCATGTGACGAAGGGCTCAACCCGCCTTGTCCGTAGTGAACCAAGGCGTCGGCGAAAAGAGAAAAAAAAAATGTCATCGTTTGGGAAAAAACTGGACTTAGATTCCAACAGTGAAGATGATGGCGATGTCTTGAAGGTCATTATGAAACCAGTTCGAATGACAAGTCGTTCTGGCAGAATGAAAAGTCCCATGGGGAGTGTTTCCCAGCGGGGTTTGAACAAAGCCCTCATTGTATCGACACCAGAATCTGGATCGGCGCCTAAACTGGATCCGTTTGACCCTGCACAATCTCGAAACAACAAAGGCAACGACGGGGCAAAGAGCCCCGAATTGTGGGTTGGTGAGAGGAGGAAGAGGACCCAGTTGGATCGAAGGGGGTTGGCAACAGCTATGCCAACAACGAACCGAGCGAAAGAATTCAGTCCATCCCCGAATAAACCGAAGTCAACTAGCAATTCAGCCGAACGCAGAAGGAAATCACATTCTTCTTCTACGGCCAATGAGCACGGGGTTTCTCTACGAGATGATTTGAGAGAGAAGCAACGCCCTAAAACTATGGCGCTGCGGGTACGCAGTGATTCAGAAACAGGTTACTCAAAGCGTAGAGCTCCCGGAACAGCGTCATCGTCGTCCCGAAACAGAGAATTCACTATGCTGGACAGGCAAGAGGCTTTGGGCGCAGTGCACGGCATATCCGTATACCCCGTTAGGTCGTCAACCCCGTCTTTCCGAAAAGAACGCGGGCGAAACAAACTCTTGTCAAGCACATTCACGGAAATGCATAATGTTGCAGTAACGAAAATCCAACGATGGATGCGACGAAGGAAAATCACCCAGGACCCCGGTGTGTGGAACGGTGCCAAAAAATCTCGCCAAAATGGTAAAAAGAAGATGAATCTAGAGGACAGTCTTGACGTAGAAGATAATTCCATTGCAGCATTGGTATCAAGCTCAACCATTTCATGCGAGAAGCAGAATAGCAGGGTTTCTGATACTCCTGCATACGCCAGGAACGAGGATCCCTTGTCCGTCAAGATTTTAGGAGGGCATCGTCAGCCTGTTTGTAGTATGAAAATCGCGTTTGAAAATGATTCCTCAAGGAGTTTTGTCATTGCCAGTGGATCGCGTGATGGTACTGTGAGATTGTGGCACCCGCGAACTGGGGATGAGCTTCGAATGTTAGTACACAAGCACGAGGGTGTTCCCCAGGGCAGCTCATCGCCAGGATCACGACGCGCTGGTGGACGGGCTGAGTCTCCCACTCGCCGGAGAGGCAATCTTGCGGAAGTGAGCTGCCTTACCGTAGGCGGAAACATACGAAACCAGCTAGTGTCAGGGGCGGATGATGGTTCCATGTGGGTTTGGGACATGGAAGCTGGCACACCAACTCGTGTGATAAATGCACACTCAGACGCGGTATCTTCAATTCAGTGCGCCTCAATGGATGTCACACGGTTTGTAACTGCGTCGGCCGACAACACGATGAAAGTCTGGGACATTCGTGCGAGGCGCCCTCTGGTCCATACATTGCGAGGAAGCACGCCCTGTACAGCCCGAATACGCCGAATTCGTTGAATTGGATGCGCCTGGAGTGTTTATGCTACGGTGGCAGCGCTGGAACCCTTGGGGGGCAGGCGATCCTGTTTGCAAAACAGTTTATGGAGCTTTTGAAAAGTTGGGGAGCGGGCGAAGCCATTTGGTCGCATTTCCCAACGTACATCATATTGATTTGCGTGCCTCTTTTTCTCGTCTCTAACATCCGTTTTATGAACGGAGGCCTGAGTCACTACGGATCGCTCCAAATGATACCAATCTACCAGACGTACTGGATAATTTTTGGGACCGCCAGCGGTCTGGTGTATTTTAAGGAGTACAAAGAGCTGGATAGCACATCTTTGTTTTTTTTCATTTTTGGTTGTTCGATTGCCTTGTTCGGGATAGCACTGCTTAGTGGGCGGGACCCACAAAGAAAAGGGACTCACGGGGAAAAGGTCAGTACCAATAGTCACCCAAATCCGATGAATGGAGTTGGTGAGGGAGTTGAAAATGATGACGACACTTTGCTCCAATCTGATTCGAGGAAAAGCTCTGATTCTCTCGCCAACGTATACAATAGTTCCCCACGTTTTGCAATTGGCGACATGATAAAGGAAAATATTGTTATTCCGCCGGGGGCTTTAAACACTGGGTTTGAGGAAATTTTTGTAAGGGAAGGAAAAAAGTCAGGAGGCCACACTGTTCTTCCCACGGCCTCCCCCGGTCGCCCCGGCAAGCATTGTTCCACTGAAAATATGTGACGGGTGCGAGGAAATGTTAACAAAAGCAGAAAATTAAGTGAAAAAAACAGAAAAAAGGTTTTTGAAAAGGAATAAATGATAACTTTTAATATAATTGAAATGAGAGTCTTAAAACATACACTATATAATTTGTTTTTTAATTGACATTAACTTAATAAGAGTAATTTACGTAAAACTTACATGAAAATACGAAGTAGTTAAAATTTAATCTAAAACAAGAAAATTGGCTGTTATTTAAGTAATCTTACTTCAAATTAGCAAATTGGTGTAAAAAACGAACGCGAGAAGTCAACATTTACAAATTTAACATTCTCATAACTCCTCAGACTGTCGGTCATTTTGTACACTCTCAGCTAGTTGTAATTTTTCAGTAGGACAATAGTCGGGGAATAGACTTGCAATACGAAGACCCCGTGTCTTTTTCAGACGGCAAATCGTATGCGATAATCGGGGAAGCAACCTCTGGTCCCGTATCAACTTTGGACTACTCCAAAACCGTTCAGCAAATGCTGATAGTCGGCCAAAGATTCTATTTTCAATTGTATCTGAATCTGCATGTTCATTCCACGCGCAGGCTTCCCCTCCCACAGTAAGGGGGGATTGTGCATATGGAACTATCGTGTCGTATATTTTTTCCCAAGTGTTTGACGCATAGTCCAAATAATATCCAATTGATGAAATCGTTCTGAATTTCCCATTCCGTTGGGCTCTTGACGCCTGCCCAGGCAACCACCAGCGCCAGAGCTGTATCACAGTATTTTTGGGCAGATCGCGCAGGTCTAGCGCTTCGTCCCACAAAATTGGGGTTTTGCCAGCTTCCAAAGTGTGCTCTGCAATACGCCGAAAGAAAATACTGTGGAGCTCCGTTTTCCAGCGACGGTTGAATTTACTGCCAGGGCCATGCTCTTTCCAATCCCGTATCTTTGGATCACTTAACCAACACTCATCGTCAACTTCATCTCCCCCCAAATGGACAAACTTACTCGGAAACAATTCAAAAATTTCATCCAACAAAGATAGCACTACATCATATGTTTCTTCAAGAAGCGGGTTTAACGGAACTTTATCGACGCCATGTTCCAGCAGTCGATCATCTTCAGCCACTCTGGCATCGCAGTTGACGGTAATGTTTGGGTACCCAACCCCCCACGATGCCGCATGCCCGGGCACATCGATCTCGGGAATTATTTCTATCCCTCTTGAGAAAGCATAACTTACAATATTTCGGATATCCTGACGAGTGTATACGGCATGGGGTGAAAATGCCCCTAGCCCCAACAATGGGGCATTTTTACTTTGAAATGGAAAACTTTGACTGTCAGCAATATGCCAATGAAATACGTTCAATTTCAACAAGGCCATCCCATCGATGATCCGCATTAATTGTTGCACCGGAAAATAATGCCGCGCTGTGTCCATCAACAGCCCCCTGTGCTCAAACTGAGGCTTGTCGCGTACAACAACCGGCAAGTTTTCAAACACTAATCCATACCCATCCCTGCGCCCTACAATCTGCTCCAAGGTTGCAAACGCATGGTTTGTACCAAACACGGTGTTACTTTCGATCTGGACCTTCACAGCTCTCGTGCCGTCAGTTAAAATTTGCAAACTATACGACTCATCCACACCATGCTGGAGGTCTTTTTTGAAAGTAGCCTCGTTCAAACTCAGTTTCACAAACACCTCGATGGACACATACACAGGGCCATGCAATTTTGCGCGGGAAAAGCCTTCTTCGTTTTCTTTTCGCAAAGGCGAATATTTTGTTCTTCTGTATTGAGCGGTGGAGTTGAGCAGGTGCAAGCTTCGTTTGAAACGCTCAACCGTCGCCACTACAAAATTATTTTGCAACTTTGAATCCTGCGTTTTACCAAAACTATCCGGGGAAATAGTCAAACCAACCGCACCTAATGTGTAAATATCAGCATTGTTACCAAAAGAGACCTGGTAAGGACGAGGTAGAAGCCGTTCGTCTCTTGACAGTTTGCCATTGTTGAAGTGGCCGGCACCGTGAGCAGAGTTGAATACGGTAGCTGTCAAAAGTATAAACGTGCATGCTTGTACAAATGGCTTGCGCCTCATGATTTTCCTTGCAGGCAGGCCTGGGTATTTAAGTGGGCACGCTAGCGGCAGTTTTAATTCGGCTAAAAAGAAACGTTTTGATGAACTGTGTTTTATTTGTTCTTTCACTTTCTTTTTACGTCAACGAAATGAAACGCTTTTTTGAAGCACACCAACGACGCGACGCGCCGCCGCCGTGATTATTATTATTGATGAGGAGCACTACTAAAAAAATATAATAATAATAATAATCATCGTCGTCG
>JACLAC010019035.1_pt1 | contig 27102 bp, 25 predicted proteins | sample 8027881 | NCBI WGS metagenome assembly JACLAC01 (sample SAMN15725517, study PRJNA655200) | protist metagenome | isolation source: fluorescence activated cell sorting (FACS) single amplified genomes of... | place: Spain: Blaines Bay Microbial Observatory, Mediterranean Sea | collected 2016-01-19 | reverse complement strand
AACAAAACGCGGTGGCATATGGCGTGTGGCGTTGTTTGGTGTATCTGCCACCGTGTGATGCGGAATAAGGCTATTATTGCAGTACTGAGTTGTATTCAATTGCGTGATTATCATGTGGCGAGACCTCTTGCGTGTCGGTCTCTTCTTGAGTGAGGAGTGTTGTAGTGTGATCATTGAGTTGATTGCTACTTAATATTGATGCGTGTTGTGAGGTGGTGATTGCTTCATTGGCAGTGTTGTAGTGTGATTTTATTGGACCTAGCTACGCCAAGGGTAGCTGGTCTGCGGACGAAACATGAGGGTAGGGACACGCCTCCAAGCGGTGCCCTCGGAACTCCGCTGAGTAATTACTGAATGTGTCTGGGTGTCGGTTGTTGTCCATAGTTCGTCATCCGGTATGGGTGGGGCGAGCGAACAGCGAATTATTTTGCCGGCAATCTTCGATTGACTAAAATAATTCGCAAAGCGAGCGGCTGATGGCGCCGTTGATTGTTGTGGGCCGAGGTTGAGGAAGACCCTACTAAGACCTTCAGCAGATTTGTCTGCTTCCTGAGTTGTTTGTTTGTGTTGAGTTGATATTGCAGTTGAGTTGATATTGCAGTTGATATTGCAGTTGTGTGCGCCGATACTCGCAGCTTCGCAAGCAGCCTGCTCTGCCGATACTCGCAGCGTCCGCTCCTCCGCGAGAGCCTCCTGCATCTTTGAAACAACATGATCGCACTCCGCGCGGATTTGTTTCTCCGTGTTAGCGCTGCGACGCGAAAACTCCCCGTACAGCTCGACCGCAACTTCCCGCACGGCGCCAGCAAAGCCGAAACCACTGCCGTCGCCAGCAACATCGCTGCCAAGCACGTTGCGTAACACGCTGTCCACAGTCACTGCGTTGTCCGCCGCACCATCAGACCTCGTTCCCTCGGCACCAAAGCTCCCTGCGCTAGCGCGGCCAACGCTCACGGCACGCCCATGATCACTGCGACCGGCGCCCTCCGCCATTTCATTCACTGCATCAGTCTAAGACTCTAAGACAAGATGCGTGGCTGTGAAATGTGAGCAACGACGTGAAAAATCTTCCTGTGCACAGTATTTCGCGATCGTTTCTATAGGCATGTTGCTCATGCTCTCTGACGCACATCAGTGCGAATCTCTTGGAATGTATTTCACATGAATGACTCGGAAGCTTGTGGTTTTTAACTTTTTAGTTTTTACACATGACTCACACAAGTGACAAGCCTGACTGTATTACAAGTTACAACGTTCACCGACCCCACGATCACGTTGCGATTATGCGTACAATGTGAGACCGAAAAGCCGAGTGAGACGCCCACGAAATTGTGAACACGAGGCTCTCAAAATTTTCGCGAGCAATCATCGTGAGCTCCACTAGCCCGCACAAAGCAACCGAGAGATTCTGATGCCGGAAGCCGCTGACTCGCATAGCTTTTCCTCGACTCACCAGATTGCTTCCTCTCGAATCCGAAAGCGAGACTTCACAATATCTTGTGTCATTTATGTGACACAATTTTCGCACTGCTCCCTGTGCGAATGGTATGACGACAAGAACGGAGTCCGCAACTAATCGAAGTCAATCAACTTCGTCGTTTTGAATGTGAATCGGGTGGAGTGATTCGACATTATTTGCACTATACAAAGCACAAAAAAGTACCACTCGTGGACACTCAGTAACAAGGCATGGATACGTCACTCTTCTATTGTGAGTACAGCTGTGCCACTGGCCAGCTTTTTCGTGCGAAGAAATATGTGAGGTGACAAACGAAAAACGATGTAAAGTGGTCTTCTGGCTATGAGGTATGTTCTTGTAGCGTATGATTGTTCGTGGGCGAAGGACAGAAGGGAAGACAAGCTTCCGATCGCCAGGAGATCCTCGGCCTGTGGACAATGCAGGGGCATGGGTCGCTGTGGACGATGCAGCATGCAAAACGCGACCGGCGATCTTGCTGCAATTGCGGTCAGCCAGACCGCGGATGACCACACGCAGTCCTACAAGCCAATGATGCCCTTGTTGGTTCCCGCGAGATTCGATACCGTGGCACTTACGAAGTCTAAGCAAGACTCCTGCTCCAGCGTCGGATCCACGTTCGTCCTGAGGCGGTGTTTCGAAGTTAGTCGTCGAATTCTTGGCTGCGTTGTCATCTGTGCCGTCTGACTCGAAGTAGTGAGAAGCTCCACGCACTCACATGTCACGCAACACGACGCCATGAATGATTGCCGAGTGGAAAGGTAATAGTGATATCTGAGACGTTAAAAGTTAAAACTAAAACGAAAAATGAACACCACATTTGCAAGTCCAAATTACCACACTGGATGGTCGCCCATTCCGTGCTCGAGGTAACCGATGACGTCGAGCGAATCGCGGCAAACCACTGTGTAGGTTTTCCACATGACGCGGATGCAAGAAATTTTTGACGTCAAGCTTCATATCTTGTACCGTCTATAATACTGCAAAACTCAACGTGCTCGGCAGTGAGTGTGAGTAGCACCTCAAAGAGGCTGTGCCAGCCGTTGTCACTTGTGATCTTTGCAAGCCTGAGAACGCATTCACCGGATCACCGATTTTAGTTTTCGCAGGAAGTGACTGACATTTGCATTCATGTCATCCATTCCTAGTGAGTCACCTTCGCAACTGGTGTCGATTTTCCCGATGATCTTGTAGTTCCTCCCCGCGCTGATATCCACGCCGCTCCATGGGTAGATGTAGAAACTCGACATGTGGTAGCCGCAGAACGGGTTTTCGAGCAACTTACCCAAGTGCTTTCGCACCGAGAGCAGGATGCCGATTCCTGTGTGGCAACGATACTGACGAAGTGCGAGCTTTTAAAAGACCGCATAGCGCATGTGACTGTGAGCATCGTGCGCCCAACTAGCGCCTGGTGTGTAGAAAGCTGACTTGCACTTTGCGTGTTGAACTTTTGATCGGTCGCCCCATAATTGCCCATTCTGCGCGATCACACGATGTCTTTCAGTAATACCGTTTTGAGTCAGAGTCTCCTGCAACAATGCTCTCAAACAACTGAATACCATTGTGGATCTTCAAGAAGTCCCTCATGTACTCAGCATACACCGCTGTTGTGTGGAGGTCTGGCCCTTCATCTCGCCGAACGGATCCGGTGCGCTGCCCGTCCCCTCATTATTGTTTGCAATTGCCATCAGACAGAGTGCCACCCGACGCTGTCGCTGAAGCGTAACAACGATGGAACACCGACGCACCACTGAGATACGACATAGAACGCACTAGTGCGAACGACATATTACACCAGTACATAGAAGTTACTCGTGAGAAACTACGAAGCAAAACTCGTAGAAAGCAACACGCTGGCGCACTCGAGTGGTAGAAGCATGTTCGCAGTACCAGAGCCCACGTTTTCCTCAGCGTCCTTTCCCAGACAGAGTGGCTCGCCGCCGAAAAATCCGCTTCCATCGCGCAGGACATACACTACAAAGAACTCCTTTCCCTTGGCATACTTCTTCTTGTCGTTCCCTGTGCGCTTCTTTCCCTCCTTAGACACGATCGCAACGCGGATTGCCTTAGATTGGTTTCACATTTAACATCAATCACGCCTCGATGATTGCTGCTGTTCTAGCACTCAGCGTCCGACTTTTCTTCAGTGTTGTACTGCTTTACACTGTAAGCCAGGCACCAAGTAGCTTCAACGCAGCAGATGTAGTCGACAATTGACGTTAGTACCGCAGTACTAGGTACTCGTACCTGGTTAGCCAGTCTCAAAAATCAGCGAATTACCCGAATAGCGTTCAGGAGATCCGCTTTCGCTTGCCTCAACACCGGACTCGAGATCTCTTCGTCCTTGCCCCATATTGTATCCACGCGCTCGCGCAGCGTCGTGCAATCATGCAAGCTGTTCCATGGCCCCAGGTCCATACCAGGCGTCACGCGCTTTATCTTTGTCGATCGTGAAACTTTCATGACACGCTGACTATGCTGTCATTATGAAACCTACAACTGTTGAGTCAGGGTCGTAGACAAATGCAGTTCGTCGCACCTGTCAACGAACGTCGGAGCGTGTCTGATTGCGAGTCGCAGAGCTTGCAGAAGTATCGAAGGATCCAAGAAACATGTCGACGCAGAGTTACTGGAAAACAATCTTGTATTTAGTGAGAATACAACCTTGTATTTCGTGAGCATTTCCTCCTCGTCTTCGGGATTACGAATCAGGTCTTCGATATGATCCGGTGGCCCGAACTCATCTTCTGTGGAGTTTTTTCATGTTTTGAACATCTTAACTCTTAACCTTGATGCTAGATTCCCGCTCACGCCTGCGTGTTTCAGTCAGAGAAAGCTATATTCGCCTGCAACTAGAGTCGCTCGTTGAACGCTTACATGCCACATGAAGTATGCTGCTCATCTAGAAATTCCTTCACGACAGCTTCACTCTATCAAGTGTACCGACATCGTTGAAATCGTAGACGCTGATGTCATCATCCTCAACAGAACGACTGGACTCCGCGTCGGAAACATCACCATCGTCATCTTCATCAGACTCTTCGTCCCCCACTGCTTCTCCTGGTAGCAGTCGCGCTGAGTGGACCATATCAAGAACATGTTGTCGCCAAACGGTGTGACACCTCAACTTTCCGACCACCAAGGGCGCTTTTCTGAGACTGACTCGAAGAAGAGCGCGGTGAGAGTTACAAACGGTGTTACAGTTCTACTTGTGGCGTTCACTTGTCACAACGAATATGACAAGATTATGCTAAAGCTGCAAATATGATTGCCATGTTTTACAGAGGCTCGCAAAATTACTTGCATCTGCATCCTTCGCAGCTGCGCCACCGCATAGCTTGATGAATTTCTGGGCCCAGAACGCCTTAAACCCCTTCGCCGTGCCCTGGTTGTCCTGCAGCCACAGAAGCGCTACAACGAAACTCGCGAAGGCCACGAAGTTTAAGAAGAGATACATCACCTCTTGGAACCGCGAAGATGTGTCCTCCATCTTTGCAGTGCCGCAGCTTTTCCGATAGTACACAGTAGTGAATGTACTGCGTTCCGGTCACGCTCTCCCACGCCCCATACGTTGGAAGTCAGACTCGCTGAGAAATTTTCTGTCGACTGCGCAATTTTCGTACCCGCGCCGCCATCAGATCTTTCACGTAGCCATCGTGCTCGTTCCGGCCTATCTAGCTTTTCTCAGAAATATCGGCGCCTCATTCGTATATTCCCTCGATGCGTCCTCTCAGCTAATTCACGGTCGGTGCATTGCAATGAACTAATTTCCACGTCCTCATGATGCGCTGACCATCTACTAATCTAGATATTATCCGCTCATCATCCATTCATTCTCTTTCACTTCCTGCTTCTGCCACCATCATCCACATGCTTCAAAGTTAAAGCTGAAATCGAAAGTGCCTGTCCCTAATGTGGAACACAAGTCACAAGTGGGCGATACTAGTAGTTACTAGTTTGAGCATTACAAACGCTGCAATAACGCATCCAACGCATCCAACATCAGATGATCTTGGCCTCGCCTCGGGCACGCGGGCCTCTCATGCATCTTGACTAGAAAAGAAATCCTCCGACGTCCGGACGACCAATGTTCGGTGCAAATTCAGAAATCCTGGCATGAAAATTCTCGTGAACCAACGTTTTTCCGCGCAACACTGCTGCATTGGTTCTCCGACGAGCGTGCGGGTGTACACGATGGTGATGAATATCAATAGTCACCCCACTCTGGGTTCCAAGCGTCTTTCCGCAGCTTAAGATATGCAACAAACCTAGTTTTACAAATCGCGGAAACGATAGATGATACAGATACGCGTCAGACAATGCCATGTTCAGGGCCTTGTTGTGACGCGCTCACGATACTACTTGCCAAATGCTGTCCAATACGATGTCTCATAGGCAATGCGCTCTGAGCAAGGTGCTGTGGAGCGCAGTGCAAAATCAAGAATCTGATAGTGTCGCTCGGCACAGTCCCCGTCACGCAACTGAGTGTCCTACTTTTTGGATACACTCCAGTAGCTGACGCGAAACTTTCGCACGGCCAGATGATAGTATTAGATGAAATTGAAGATAGAGTGTCGCAGTTCAACAGTCACACTGATTTAGCTCTGACAACAATAGTATTAGATGAAATTGAAGATGGCATTACTGGAGATGAAATTGAAGATAGTAGTACTCGAAGAAGAAGAAGAAGCAATAGGCAAATCCGAACTGCAAGGCCACGACCCTACGCGGATTGCTGGGGGGATTGTGCACTTCTGCACCACTGTCGATGCTGCTGCGTACGACGATTCTGTGATGGCATGGCAGTACACACAGTACTACTACCGAGCTGATAGCTACTGTCGATTGAACATGCGCCAGGCGAGGGCACGACTCCGATAGTGACCGCGATCACTTCACAGTGGAGCACATTCCGTCATCGGTCGCGCACCTTCTCCAAGGATCTACTGATGAGTGCGTCTTTGTTGACGTGGACGAGTTCGCGAAGTTCGTCGGACCTGACGAACTCTGTCAAAGACGAGAAGTCGCCAAACATGGTGACTTTGTCAAGGTTCATGGCACCCGTTTCCTCTTGCTCGTCTTGGGTCTCTGTTTGCCTCACGTAGATGACGTTATCCGCCGCGTAGTTGGCCAACGCGTTGCTGGGATTCGGTTTCAACACGCCGGGACATCGAATTTCCTTCGCCCCTTCGCGTCCAAGGAGCTTCTCCGAATACAGAAACCAACTGGCGCACCCGTTCCGGACGTGGTCGGTGGTATACCCAATATTATCATACGTCTGCCGCGCGCCCTTTCTATCGCGCGATTTCGGCTCGAAGTACGTGAACGTCCGCACGGGGACCGCGCCCTGCTTTTTTTGTATGCCAAATAGATCGTGCACGGTATCCGGCCCGTCCGTCGGCTTTTTCCCGACATTGTTGTGATACGCCAAGTCCTCGTGATCCCCCTGCTCGTACTCGGCCTCATCCCGCTCAGGCTTCAGCATGCTGTAACTGAAAATCTTCAGATCGCCTCGGTCAAAACCGTCGTTCAGAAAAAACTCAACTATCTCCCTGCGCCTGTCACCTGGCATCGGCGGCCCACTACTAGTTTTCTGCTTCACTCTCTTCCTTGAAGAAGACGGAGTCCCGTCGTCCTCGTCCGCCGTATCGTCGCCCTGTTCGAGTTTTTCGAATGCATGATACTTCAGGGCGGTCGTTGGTTAAAAGCTGTGAAGTGAGAAGTATTAGCGATCGTTCAATGATATAAGGTGATGGTTCTCTCGCAGTTCGGATAAGTTTCAATTCGGTGCGGAATGGTAATGAATAATTTGGATGACGTAACGCTAGTTGGTGTGGAGGTGACGGTGACGGGGAATTTGCCGGTCGGTTTGCGTGCCGGTGTGGAGTGGCGGTTTCAAATAGTTTCGCTCGTGCGGTGATTGCCAAAAGATGTTTCTCAAAGGCTTGCACGAAGCAGCGCGGTCGATCTCCAAGCGTGAGTTGGCCGAGGTGTATTCTGACAAGTCTGCTACTGGTGCGGTCAGTGCGAGTGGTAGCGGCGCTTCGCCTGCGAAGCGTCGGAGTGTGGTGCTGGAGGAGGATGAGCTAGGCGATGACGTTTCTGATAACCTGGCGTTGCTGGGGCAGCGAATTGTGGCAGGGGCAATCGCGGGTTCTCCGAAAACGTCGTAGTGTTGAGCAGCGCGCGGTCTGCCTTCGATTCGTTTCTCGATGATCGTCTTCAGCCTCCTGGCGAGCTAGACGTTCGGTCGGAGATGCAGGTTTCAAATTTGTGCGTTGCAACGCATTCCTGTACTCCACTGGTAATTCGGAACTTGCATTTCAGTTGTTGAGGGTGCATAGTTGGGATAGTGGTTGGTAATTGGTTCTTGGCAGTATTTACATGTTCGGGTGGGTAAAAAAGTTTGGGTAGTAGTAACTTGGTAACGATGCAGCGCGGTTCAGTTGGTAATGTAGTTGGTTAAATAGGTGATCGGGTTCTTCACGGCGGCGGAATTGGCGTTGAAGATGAAGATGATATACGATGGTCGCATAATTGTGGTTTCGTCGGTTCCGTCGTCGGCTGTTGGCGCGGAGATCACTGTGGCGAAAGAGTCTTCGGTGGTTGCGCCATTATTGCAGAAGGATGGCACGGTGACGATGGGTAAAATGAAAAAGCTGAAAAAGCTGCGTCCAATGGCGATGGTTGCCGCTGGGCAAGTGGTGGTGTCAGAAGGTCAGCAGGCTGCTGCTTCTTCTTCCAGTGCAGCGGTTGAGCAGCAAGTCGCGGGCTCTGAGGTGGTCTCGTCGTCCGCAGCAGCAGTGCCTTCGTCGTCAGCAACCGGTGGGTGGCAGTTGTTAGGAGTCACTGATGGTGAGTCGGAGGTAGTGAGTTCGTCGGCGGCGGTGGGTAATCTGATGCCAGCGGGGTCTGGCGCTGGTTTGGCCACATCGAGTGTGCCACAGGGTAGTGACAAACAGCGGAGTGTCGATGGTGCTCGTGTGGTAGTGGCAAAGTCGGTGATTGATGCTGTAGTCGTGCCGTGGACGACGATGCGCAGCTTGCGCGCTGCGCTCACTGACTTGCATGTGGTAAAGGGTGTAAAATCAGTTCTGGCGAGCGGCAAGTGGTCACCGTATTTGCGAAAGTTTTTCATCGGTTTGCGCAGGAAGTGTTACAACGTGGTGAAGGAGAAGCAGACGCTGACTTTCATCGACGCGGTTCGATACTTTTCGAAGGCGGGTGAGGATATGAAAAAGTTTGTCAAGAGCGGTCGTTTCGATGGTGATATCGGCGATTTGACAGCATCGAGCGGGAGCTGGTTCTGCGACCTCCGGAAAGGGGCGTTGCTAGCGTTGTGTATATGGTAGACGCGCCGGAACACTGAGGCAGCGGTGTTGGTCGGTAGTGACATCGAGGTCATCCCGCGTGCGGTTTTGGTGTACATCGAGGCCGCCGTATACGATACAGCACACTCGTCCGCCGTTTCGTCGCCCTGTTCGAGTTTTTCCACTTTTCGGCCTTTATGAATTCATCATCTTACAAGTTGCTTAACTTCTGATGAATTCAATTTCCATGTTATGATTGGTGGGACGGTTGCGTTTCAACACCGATTCATTGCGATGCCTCCAATACATATTAGTTATTACTTATTAGTTGTTACACATCCCCTATTACACATCCTTGAGCAGGAGCTTCTATGACGAGAAAAATATTCAAAATAGCACTGTACTTCCGACGTAGTCGAAAGGTCAAGTTTGACTCCGGGAGCTCCCTGCGCAACTCTGTTCCCGACGGAGCTATCCTCGGTTCTCTGGATTATCAAGCCTCCCGACTTGGTGCGGGAGAACCGACGGTGTTTTCCTGCACCTGTTGTGTCTACATCGGTAGCGCTGTGTGCTTGCCCTTTTGCGTCCCCAACGCTTCGAGGCTTTGCATGAAACGACACCCCTTTTTTAGACGCCGCCGCCGTTGTCCCGGTCTGCTTCTTTCTGGATGACGCTGTCGACGCGGTCAAAGTGTTTGTCCTCTGCTGCTGCGATTGCTGCGCCGCGGTGTATCTGTTGGAAGAAGACCCGCCCCGTGTCGACCAAGATTGTCGCCCGTACTCAGTTGCGGCAGGTGCTCCCAAAACGGTAGTTCGGCGGCAGTGTGGCTTTGGACCAGCGGAAACCTGTTTTTTTTGTGGCCGCTGTATGGATACTGGCGTACCAGGCTCTTGACCTCAGGTGCTTCTGTGAGTTAGTAGTAAGTATTAGGTTCATAATGGCAAGGTGTCATTTCCCCCGAAAAGGCGAGATTAGCGAATGAGACACCGACACTTCGATGGTACTACTGCCCATGCCCATGCACATCTGCAGCCATCCAGTGTACATGTCGTCTCACTTACCACAGAATAGGGTGCATCCTGCGCCCGGTTGGCCGGGTACAGACGCTCCTGGTAGGTGTCATTTACTCCGATGTTTGTCACGCCCCACGGCACGCGCTGATCTCGTCTGCACATCTCATCCCGCCCATCGTCCGCGACTGTGCGCACCTTTCAGGAAAAACGAGCATCCGTCACGGCATTCAGTGATTTGCTGTGACGATGAAATGACATCATTCTGACAGGCATATGAGCATATCTCACAATTTTCAAGACTGTACTCTCGCTGGGCCGATCAACGACATTTCATCCAACCATTCCGATTATTTTAAGCCGGAGTCAATCAGCGATCTTCCGTCCGAATTTCAAACTCCCCTTCTTTTGAATTTTTTTGAATTTTATTATTCCGATAGTCCATGTTGGCAGGCAACTACGAGCGATGTAACTGTGGCATGAAATGACCATGTTTCGCATGAGCAAAGACCCTCACACCTTGGCTTTCAAAGGGTCTTCGATAGCTTGCACGCTGCTCTGCGCCAGCTGCCTTGAGAAGTTGAGGTCCATATCTGGGTAGGTTTCCTGCGGCATCAACGATCCGTTTCCTGCGCTATCCATGGCATTCCCGATGTCGTGGAACCTGGTCACGCGTAGTGCGTTTTTCGTGCTGGCGGCCAATGGCACCGCGCCGGCCGGTGCGCGCGGGTGGTATCCCATGCTAAGCCCATGTTTTTTCACTCCACCAGAAGCCGCAGCCTGCTCTGGACCGTTCAGCGCCGTAGTCACAACGGCGTTCCGATTCACCGCCATTTTTGTCGCATGTCGCTCCATCACCTCCTGCACCTGCAGATGTTGCATGAACGCCTCGCGTTGCCGTCGCTTCGCGGTGCGCTGCCACTGCAACTTCCGCTCTTCCTCTCGGTCGTGCTCCAGAGACCTTTTCCATATTTTTACGCCAAGGGACTTCTTCTCCTAGCGACACTGTGGGGAATGCTTCTAGATGAAACACGAAGATGTCTATGTGCGACAATCATCATGAGCGACGCAGAAGTACACTTTTGCGCATGTCAGTGTCAGCTAGCGTCCTCATACCATGTGTTGCTCCTGAGTCTGGCTTGCTGCGCTGCCTCCCCGCGCAAGAAGTCGATGAATTGCGCGCTGCAGGACTTGCGACGTTGCTCGTCCTGTTTGAGAACGCTTTTTTTCCACTCCTCGAACTTGGCATTCTGCGCGTGCTCGAACACGCTCACCGCCAGCGTGTGACTCCCGCACGCGGCGACCTGGACGATGGGCTTATGCATGAGCGAGTCGCAGACACGCGGAAGCGGCTCGTAGTCGTTGCACTTCACGCCGATCTGACCGCAGTCGTGACTGCCCCACACGTACAGAAGTCCGTAGAGGGTGACCGCGCAACTATGCCGGAACCCCAGGTTCACTGCGCACACCCCTTTCCCATTAAAAAAGAGCAGCGGTCGGGGCACCAACTGACACGGATCCGGGAGGTTGGTCCCCAGACCTAGTTGCCCATACCGGTTACTGCCCCAAATCCACACGTTCAGATCTTTGTCAAGCATCGCGGAGTGCGCGCCTCCGCACTCTACCACCCGGCATAGTGGCAAATTCACAGCATGTTCCTTTTCGCCACCACCCTCTCGTTTACCTTTCCCGTCCGAGCCATCGTCTCCGTCCCCGCTGTAGTTGTCCGAGAACTCATCTGCATGCGCACCCTCCAACCGCTCGCCTGTCGCCGCTACCACGGCGCCTTTCTTTGCGTCGGTTTTTCCACCGGTCGATGCCTTCAGGTCGGCTGCGTGAAGGCCGCTCACCTTTGTCCGGCTACCGCGCACCAGCTGGGGGACGTTACACGGACTCGTGTACGCTTCCTCGCCCAGCCCGAGCCGCCCATCTTCGGGGTGCCCCTGCGTGTAAATGCTCCCCTGCAACGTGAGAATCGCAAGATGCATGTAACCGCCGGAGATTTGCAGCACGCCCCCACCAAAATCAGTGTTCGCCACGGGGGTGGGCTCCAAACAGTCGTCGTTGTTGCCGTGCCCCAACACGCCCGAGACGCCCCGACCCCACGTGTACACCACATCGTCGGGAAGTTTTTTCTTCTTTGCGGCGCTGTGACCTCCACTCGCTTCCTGGAGCGTGATAGTAGAAATGCTGATATTAGAATGCGGCTGCATTATCATTCTAGATTACTGCTAGCACCACGGTCGCGTGACCATCGCTCATGACGAACGACACACTTGCATATTCACCCATCTTCTCATCCGCGATCACGGCAACAATATCAATCAATAATTTCTCAGCTGAATAATTATGCCTCGCCTGAATTCAGCAATCAGCTCTCGCAAAAAATATGAACTGACACAGTGCAGGATGTTTTTCTGAAGAGGATCATCATCCACTTTCGCAACTATTTGTTCTCAGAAAACCACTGCATGCGATGCGAAGAGGCCTCCAAGCACGCTGACAGAAAAACCTTTTCCGCGCCCTCGTCGGGGCCGCCTTCTTCCGCACTTGATGCGGCGGTTTTTTTCGCGGCGCTTGACGCCGTGGCACTCTGCTCGCCCGCCGACACCACACAGGCGCAGTAGTGATGACCACACGCAATCGATTTTACTTTTACTGATGCCGCAGGCTTCGCTCCACCTGTTTGCGGGCTCGAGGAAGCGTCCTCAGACGAGCCGGCACCTGTGTGTACCTCGCCACCATCAGTGTAGTTTTTCCGACCATGGCTCCCACCGTTTGCACCGACCGCAGTGATCGCTACGCGCTGCGGGGTGGCAAACGTCGCGTCAAACTGCTCCTTACGACCCCACAGATCCCCGCAGAACCAGAGGTCTCCTCCACTGTCGAGACACAGCGTGTGCGTCGACCCACATGCAACCTGTCAGTGTGTCGTGTGGCGAGAAAGAATTCAAGGAAGATGAATTTGGTGCGACGGCCTTGAACACAATCAATACTGGCACTTGCTCTGTGATATGTACTGGGAACACGAGTTGGTATAATACTTCAACTTTCAAGCTGGTGCTGGATGCTGCCGCCTTTTACATCAAGTTAAGTTCATAATCCGGCTCAAATAATTTCGTCGCTTGAACAGAATACCTTGGTGATAATGACGTGGTCAAGCGAGGAGATTTGACCCAACTTCGCAGATTGAGTTCCCTGCCGCCTACCCAACGCGCCCAATCTGTCGTCGCCCCATGAGTACACCTTGCCGTCACTGGCAACCAAGACACTGTGATCGAGACCACCTATTTTATAAGCGCCCACTTGTCATAACGACGAACCCATGCACAATAGTCATTCGCCAGCTAGCGTTGTCGAACAAATTAGTAATTGCTACCTATGTTTAAGTTTTTCGGTGCAAAAAATGTACCAACGACATCTTCGAAACATTGAAAAGTACGGAAAGAAATCGCAAAATCTACACAGTAAAAGTACACTCGAAGGAGGGAAGGGCCGACGGGGAGGGGGCGAATTTAATGCATCAAATTTCAATCATCATCGAACAGCTAGAAGGAAACGGAAAAAACTCTAAATAGGAGATGACGGCAGCAGCAACTTTCAGCGGATAACTGTTGCCGTAAGAGGACGTAGGAATCATTGCCATACGAGGAGGGAAAATCTCTATGCGCACGTACGTACTTTGCGAGGGCGAATACCATCGATGAGGCTGATACTGCAACCCGCGGGCACGTAGTCGACTTCACCAGGGAAGGGGCTGTTGTGATACCCGAATTTCTTCATCCCCAGCTTCTCCGCAACCTTGCACACGTTTCGCGACGCCGTTTTCATCTGCGTCTGGATCGTCTGTTTGTCAAGCGCCTCAAGGGCTTCACCGACTGTGGGTACCAGCTGCATTGGTTTTTATTTTGTTTTGTTGTTCCAAGGCAGTGCACGCAGTGCGACGTTACGATGTAATTTCAAGTGTCGCTCGTATATGCTGCTAGGTAGCGGTTTCCACACGCATCACTTGCTCAAGAAGAACCATCCTGTCAGGCTGTCCTGACTGTCTTTCGGCACATGCTGACATGCTCCTAGGAAACATGAAATTCCTTGCTGGGAGGAACAGAGTCTGAGACTTGTGCCCAGCTTGTTTCGCGCAAATGAAGTTGTTCTTCAGACACTGACCACACAGTACACTTTCACGCTTGTGGTTCGCACGGTTAACAGCTCCATTGTCGTTGTGTGCTAGAGCCACTGCTCCATGGCAAACGTCGTTTACTGTACTTCGATATCTTTCTTCCGGATAGTGAAGTTGCGCACACGAAATGGCTTTTTCTTCTTCGGCGCCCGCAAAGCTTGTGTGTCTTCGTCGGTTCCAACCACGCTTCCTCGCCCACCTCCGCGCTTTTCATCCTGCAAATGTCGCTTTTTTTCACCTCGTCTGCTCGTCTACACTTCTGCGCCCGAATGCTGTCTGGCGGCCGGACAGCTCCTTTGCCGCCAGACAGCAGTAAAGGAGCAACCTCCTCGAGTGTTGCTGGAAAGCTCCATCATGGGCCCCAGGCGATGCCGACGCACTTGCACAACGGCGTTGGCCACGTGACAGCGTATTACGGCGGACATGCAGCCCATCGCGCTGCGTTGGCGATGCATGTTCATGGAGGAGTAGTACACAGCAGTGGAATGTTTGCCCGCAATGGTGGGAAAGTTCTGGTGCACTGTGGGACGCCGCCATTCGGATCTCCTCCTCGAGAGGGCGCTGGTGGTGCTCACAGTTTGTACGATCATTCTGTATCGCCCGCTCAATGTGGTTTCGGTGAACAGACGAAGAGAAGCTCGCTCGCTCCGTACAGTGAGTCAAGTCGTAGAGACCACAGCTACTACGCAGGTAGCTCATGGGGTGCCATGCTGGATGCGTCGGGGTCGTCTTACTCTTTGGACGATGGAGGCTCGTCATCGTCATCAGCGTCGTCGTGGAACTCGTCTTCGGACGAACTTTTCGACAACACGTGGACGGGGAAGTTGATCAATCCCTTGGCGCAGCAGTCCTCGCGGCCGCAGTCGAGTGTGGCTGATGGCAGGCCAACGACCGCGGATGATCCATATCATACGCCCCATGCGCAGCACAAGGTAGTTGGTGCGCAAGCTGATGATGCGTCGTCGCCGATTATTTTGGATGACTCTTTCTACAGCAAAACACCGCCGACCGCCGTGCAGAGATCGTTGGCGGTTGCTGCTCGGAAAGAGGCGGCGCGTCAGAAGCTTTTGCCTTACGGCGGTGATTTGTTTTCGAAGGCCAGCCCATGGCAAGACGAAGGTGAGCATGAGAAGCTTAGTAGTACAACGGATCATGACATGTCAAGCAACGCGTGGTCGTCGGATGGGGACTATCTCGAGGAGGTTGATGACAGCGACGGTGCAGCACATGGTGATGTCGGTGTAAACGAACTGCTCGGTGGAAATCTCGGAGAGCAGCTGAGTGAGGCGCGGAGTTTGTCGAAGCTAGCTGAGGGTATGCGTAGCGCGGCTCGGTCAGCGTCGGAGCAAGACACGGTAGGTATCAATGGAGATGCCACGGGAAGCAACGCGTCTGCCTCGTCACCTGCTGTTTCGAGCGGCAAAGCGTCGACAAGCAACGAGCAGACTGATGCTAGTGTTGTTGCTGGCGGCAGCGGGGACAAGAACTTGACTAACAGCAGTAGTAAGTTCCCGGCGAGCATCCTGAAAACAAGTGGTGTGGGCGGGGCGGACACGGCATCCGCCACCGACACCAGCGGCGCACCAGGCACTGACAGGAGGGTGACTTTCGGTGGCGAAACTGTAACTCCGCCAGACGGCCTCGGCGCTGTGCCGACGAAGAAACCGGACCACGCCGAAGAGGGTAGTACTAGTCTGTAACTTGTTGTTCCGTTGATAAGTTTTTTTTCGAGTTTCGCATTCGTTGCTTTTGCGAATGCTGACTTTCTGAGTTTGGCACCCGTATGACAAGGTTCGAATCGGGCAGTGTCACGAAATGCGAGACTCAGCGATTGTATGTGACATATTGGCGCAGTCACAACGGTATGATACTCAAGAAGTACAAAGCATCAGCCTGGTATGACAAGGTCGGCCAAACTGGAACAGGCATTATCGGTGGGCTCGTGCATTCCGTGCAGAAATCGTTGGGTTTTGAGGAGCAGAGCGACGACAAGTCAGCTACGACTAAGGACACAGAAAAGGCGAACGGAGCGTCTGATGGAGCGACGATCTCGAACGCGGCGCCGGCGAAAAAAGACGACACTCCGGGCGAAACATTTCTGGATGATAGTGAATGCTGTCTGGCGACACATTTCTGGCAACATGCACAGTGGATGCTGTCTGGCGGCCAGACTGCGTGCATTTCACTGTCTGCCAAGTGCTGACGCAATCAATCAGTGTAAGACATGCATCATCAGACAAGGGAATGCGAGGATACACCGGCTACTTGTATGCATCATTCTGGATTTCATTATCATTCGCAGAGTGAACTTGAATTCACTCGGTAAGCGGTATCCATGACCTCGTCGTCACTTTCGGGTTTGGCCAGGGCAGTCGACGAGCTGTCTTTTTCCAAGTCACCGGATCTCGGCGGACCGCGAGCTTCTGTGCAATTTAGTGCCAACGCTTCTGCGAAACTTAGTGCCCACACGCAATTTATGACGACTCCGCAACAATGCTGATTGGATGATTGCCGTTTCATCTCGTCTTCTGGAAAAATGCCTCCATTAAAGAGTCATCACTCATCTTTCTTTTCTTTTTTGCATCTAAATTGGAAATCCCGTCCGATTGCAAACGTGGACACCCTTTGGAATCGCTTGCGACTGAACGACGGTGTAGCCCCTCGTGCACTCTTCCTTCAGTTCTTGCGACGAAACTTGGTCGAGTCCATGGCTCTCGGAGGAAGCTGCAAATCTTAAGAAATGGGAACACCTTTCTCGCTAACTTTCTCCTCCGTGGCCTTGTCTTTAACAACCAAGTTGCTGCCTGTGCCTCGCCCCAACTGGTAGAACTCGTTGTTACCGAACGAGAGCTGTGTAAGGCGGGTCAACAAAATACTTTGTGTCGAATCACTGTGTCCGTTCTACAAGTGAGCTCACCTTTAGCCCAGTATGCAAGCCAGCTGATTTCGCCCACCATGGTTTGCGCTATATGCCAAGCTCAATCTTCTCGAAGAACGCCTGCCAAAGCACATGTCAATCGCAGTGCTCATGTCCGTGACCAAAATTTTTCCTCCAGGCCTTGCACAGTATACCAGATTCCCTCCATCTCGCTCGACGACATACACCTTTAGTTTGAAAACGAGCCCGTCGAATTCCGGCGTCGAGGACGTGATGTAGTGCACGAGATCGAACTCGCATTCCGTCGAACCGCTACTCCCAGTGGGGCTTGCAGTCACCTGAGATAGAAAACGCAAAGCACTATGCGCTGCCACTCATCCATCCTCGCCGGTCTGACAAACCAAAAATATATGCAAAACACTCAAGCATGAACAGTGAAGTTTCTGCTAGAGTCAGCATGCCTGTTCTGCTTGAAAAATGAACGCCGTTTCATTGAGTATTGAGTACTGACTTCAACGACCACACGGTCCTTTTCAGATTCCGCCAATTTGCAACGGCCCAGTCTACGGCTGAAAATTGCACTTCATTGATCCATGCAATCATGCCATCTTCAAAGTCGTACCACAATACGATGCCCCTTCCCCGGGACCCACGATTCCGGTGTTATATGAACGATATCTGGCGATATCCAAACCGCTCCGAGGCTCGCGCGGATGCTCAGTGATGTTGAGTTCGCGTTTTCTTCGTCATTTCAAATGAACCCAAAGAATTGAAGTATTAACAATAACTAAGCACCAGGGCATGCAACAACAACAGGCCTTGTACTGCATCATCACTCAGGAAGCAACCAACAGAGTATTACAATCAATGCACGCATGCCGCAACCTGTCACAGGTTCTTCTGCATGACTGTCGCGATCTCGGTCGACTGAACGCGAAAAAAACGCTCACCTGATCACCACGCTCGAAGCAACCGGGGGCCGACGCAAGTTGATTTCATAGAAATCGCATATGCCGCTGTATTTTTTTCCACGCCATCGAATAATGCCATGCCATCGGATCAAATCTGTACGTCATCGAATCTGTGTTGTCCAGTCACACTCACGGCACAGATGGCGGAGTGTTTGATTCACGCATAGATTGAGAGGTTTGAATGCTTAGCTTAGCCGCAGATTCTGATTCTGAGAGACGAACGATAAAACCTGTGTAAGACTATGAGCTTCCTCTGCGAGACCTCGATGTCGGCATCGTTTGGATCGATCTCGCGCAGACGCGACGGGTTGTGATCCTGGCGATGTGATGTACCAAAATCCGTCACTGACGAACGAGAAAAAAAGTATCATTAGTCTGCTCACTTTCGAGGAACCAGTGCATCAGGTGCGAGGCAGAGCGAGCCCAGACTCGGAATTGAGGTGTCCAAGAAAGACATTTTTTTAGCAACACGACCCCTTTCGGCGCGAATACGGCTTGCACATGCCTGATGACGAGTCGCATCGATTTTGCAGTATCTCCAGTCATTGCTGGGCTGTGATGACATTACGGGCGCCATCAATTCATGATATTATGAAGGCAATCAGGCAAAACACCCTGAAATCCCATTGCTGACTGCATGATATCTGTAAATCAACGAATGAAAGAAACAAGGTGTGAGTCACCCTATGCGCGAATTTTTTTTGCAATGCGCGTCAACGCGTGATCTATTCATCTACCTTGACAACCGCGCCAGAGGCGCCGCCACTCTGCTTGGCCGCGGACATCTTTACGACGATGACTACGACGTGAAAAAGCTACGGCGCTGGGCACAACCGCCGTCTCCCGAGGCGATCACCATCTCAGAGATGACCGAAACACGCAGCTTCATTTGCACGCACGCACAGTGCTCGCTGCACTCCTTATTCTCGCCTAGCCATCGACCATGAGTGTGGCGCACGACCGCCGGGCATGCTCTACGTTAAATTTATAATTTAGCACACTATGCTTGCAAGATGGGGTAAATTATAATTTAACACGGACAGTCCTGCATGTTGTAGATATCATTGCACGATCGTCAAGGAAAAGACGCTAAAACCCGTCAACGCAGACAACTGTTTCGAATTTTGTTGGGGTGGTAAGCAGAGCTTATCACGCCTAGATCGAAGCGGAAGGCTCTCGAGAGCGCGGCACCCTGGGCTGAGCCCAGTGAGTCGAACTACCGCGTAAGAGCACGTCTGCGTTGCGTCGCATTCACCGGTTCTTTGCGGAAGGCGAGCCGAGCTCGCCCCGAAAAGGGTCGTCAGCAAGTTTGCGCGGCAGAGCCCGCAAGCCGCCCCGGGGGTCATTGGCTTCCAAGGGTCTTTAGATAGCTGTGAGTGCGGCGGGCGTCAATTCGTGGCCCCAGGTCCTAGCAGGGCGTCGCAGAGCGAGTCCTGGCCTCGGGTGTCTTACAAAAAAAAGAAAAACAGTACGGCAGAGCCGTCATGACTAACGTCGAAGACGCGCGTCCGAGATGCGCCCTCTAGCTCTAAACACGTCAATCCAGACTTTGGGCGGAGTAGCCCACGCGAAATCGAACTTTCTGACACTAGCTATGGTCGCACATTGATCGGCGCACGCCGAGCAGCCAGGCCGGAGTTGGATTGTGAGATGGCGCAGGACAGTGTATCCAGCAACACGATGGGCAGACCCCTCGTCCGTGGTTTTCGTTCGATGACCTTTCCCCTCCTTGGCTCGCCGTTCCTCACACACGGCACAAGCAGCGCGAGGCGGGATCGTTCACGGCGTTCCTCAGAGGTGCACCACGAGGAACGGCGTGGCACAGTCGGGGAGACGGACCGAACACGAAGTAATATGGTTTTTCGACAAACACTTTGGCGACGAAGGAGACAAGTTTTTGGCAGAAGAAGAGACTGTGACGAGAGTAGTCATTGCATCGCAAAGCGAGGCGGTTGAACTCGATAGATGAAGCGATGCAGCCCTGAGGGCGGGTTTGAATTCTCAGCGTGCCTGAGTCTGACTGGCGCGATTGACAGGTTAGTGACGATGCCCTCGGGGGCAGGTCGCGTCGGCCAGAATGCCGAGATCGCGAGTAGCCGATCACAGCTCCATCTGCCATCTAGTGGAAAGAAGTCTCAGAAAACGCAACATAATTCGTCGCATCTAGATTCGTGTTCACCAAGCGACAGTCTTCCTACTGACATCGAAGTCATCGACGAGCAATTGTGACGAGATGATTGTGTCTGAGGTCGTGTCCCATAGCGTTCTGCGTTATCTTACAATTCCATCGTATCGGCCTCGACAGGGAAGAGAAAAAAGTAGTGAGTGAGTCTCATACATGAACTGCGAGTTTGCGTGAAAGTGTTATGGCGTTACGATTTGATCACGCCGGGCATGCTCTACGTTAAATTTTCGATCGCAGCCATCGACCATGGTGTGGACGCATTCAAGCACTGAATGCTATTACTAGCTTTGACGCCGCAGGCGAAGCGCCGCCACCGTTTCAGCTACGATACACTCTCTCTCGCTTCTACCGATGCGTGCGACGTACCCTCTTCTTATCTGCCCAACGTGCCCTGCTCCAATACTTAAATCTGATCTAGTGCTGCGTGCCCTCCATTACCTGAGTCCTCCTGTTATCTGAAATTATTTTACAACGTGACGTTCCTTCGCGAGGAATATCATAAACTCTGCACGAGCTCGCGAACACTGTTTCATGGTCAGATTTGCGTGCAAAGACAAAGATTGCAACAGAATCAATCAAGATCACCTATCTTCGGCCCTGCTCATGCCGTGCGGGCCAACCATCGATTTTGCGTAAAACATATAAATTTGTCATTCACCGGACCTCCGGTTAAGAATTGACAAGCTGCGGATGGTCTATGTGGTGTGAATCAATAAGAAACATGAAGTGGCGCGCGCCGATCCCAACGACACACAAACGCTTGCCAACCAACGCTTCCCAACCTTCGACGCGAGTACTTCGAAGATTTCCCGGGCACTCGCTGAGCTCGGAGAAGACTGATCGATCGCAGATTGATCACTGGCCCACCATGAACAGGCCCACCCCCACCTTTTTGTTCCGGTTGGTCTTCTCCTCGAAAACTTTCATGCGCAGCTTGAAACTGCTGCCAAGTTCGCTGCTCCTTTTCTCTTCTGCCGCAACCACCACGCCGACAACTTTATCGCCCTCACTAACACATGGGGAAGACCGACGACATTACGAAGACGATAGCCGCTATAGGCATGCCCATCCCAGTGACATGCCTCCGCCGCGCAAACGATGTCCTTCACTAGAACATCCCGTAGCGCCTGGAAGATCAGAAACTGCCACCCCAACCATCGTCTTCGCCAACATCATCAAGCCCATACAATGTTGTCCAAACAATATCGCGAAATGCAAACGATGATTGCACGCCTGTCAACATGGTCATGCTACGACACCACGACACGGATGCTCCGATCGGGCAGTCCACCAGAACGCACTACTTCTGGCTCAAGACACCGTCCGATTGGGCTCTCGAAGCTACGTGGCCTCCGCGTAGTCGCACCAGCATCAACCATGAACCACCCGTCCCCTTTACAAACGATCTGGATGGTATGACATAAGTGAAGCGCGCAACCGCCGTCACCCTTCTAGCAGACGGAGAATGATACTGCAAGAATCATTCAATCACGGGCAGTGGCTGGCAATTTTAGAGCCCACGCTGACTAAGCGCCTGACTGTGCGAACGGTTTTTTGGCACCGCGTGGTCCATCTTCCCCCTAAGTACTACTGGGAACATGGGGACCTCGTCACAGTCTCACTACCAGTCTGACCCGGCGGACTGAGGATGTTTCGACGACGCCAACATGCCTCCGCGGATGGGATTTCACCCCTCTGGGCAATGTGAAAGTCGATGTCAATCCTTTTGCCACAGTTGTCGGCAACCTGGCGTGGCAATAATTCGTATAGTGCGCACTGCGACCACATACGATTTTCAGGCTCGGGCTGAGGGAGTTGATATCATCTAAAACGAATGAAATGGAAGGGCGTGCAAACGTTTTTCTCGAAGACGGCTGACGGCCTCGCATGCTGTTGTTCGAGTTCGTGCATCTGCGCAAACCTTTTCGTTACTACGCCGATCTGTTCTTCCCCCACTACACGCTGCTATCCAATGGACTGGGAGTCGCCTCCATTTTCTGCTACACTTGTTGCCACCACCACTCGACCTTACGCATCGCAACTGACGATCCGCCGCAGAAATGAATCTTGCGCATCACAACTGCCTGACCGCCACAGAATAGGTTCATGACCACAACATAAACCACAACGTTAAGAGTTAAAAATACAAAAAATAAATGCATCCCGCGTAGCGGCTATGCCTCCTGTGCACGATCGAGATGCTGGGAGGTGCATCGGCGTCAGTGACGTACACTATTTCTCCCCATTAGAAACAAGTGGAAATCCGTTGGTACAGGTTGGTGTTGCAGTTCTCTGAGAAACAACATAGCTCACGACATGCTTCTTGCTTCTTAGCACTGCCGCCCCCCCCCAACCCTTATCAAAGTTTGCGCGTCGATGTCATGTGGTTCCCATACGCAGGGCGCCCAACGTCAGTCTCAATGGTTGTCAGAGAGGGCTGAGTCGCTCAAGTCATATGGATTGTGCGCCCGATGATAGGATTCGTATCAGGGAGCAGATGCTGTCATGCTGAACATATCTCTGAAAAGTGAAAACAATAAACATACTAATGCAGACACGCCATTGTGCATCGAGCCAACTCTCGACGCTAGAATGTATACATACTTTACACCCCATGCTCCGATGAACAGACGGGCGAGATAACATGAACAACTGACAAGGGGACACAATCAATGCGTATAGTAGAGAGAACTTTCTGCGCGACTGGCGTTACATGGCACGCCCCGCTTTGTAGCTCGGGGGCCTCGATACATCAAAGTGTAGAGGCGCACCTGCATGAGCTGAAACATAGAGACTTGCGAGCAGGGCCAAGCCTCTTCCAACTTGAAACAGTGAGGCTATATCGTGCCTCCCCCAGGCAGAGTAACCCTCGACGCTACCTCGGGTCCCATATGGTGAACTAGCGATGAAGCGACAGACCCACCAAAAACATGATAGAGACATAAGGACCTAGGCCGGAAGGGAGCAAAAAAATGCTCTGCGAGTCGGTATGTAGTACGCGAACTCAGTCTGCTGACTATGGTCTGTTGGCCAACAAACTAATACGAGTAGCCAAGCCGGTTTGTCGCTTGCGCGACATGTCGACGGCTCAGCACTCCTGATGCAAAACGAAGGCAGGGCTTTGCAGTTCATGTGCTTTCTATGCCGCTGTCTCTTCGACGTCCCCAGGAACAGGATAAGGGGCCAATATTTTTTCTTCCCAACAATCACAACGTCAGTCTTCACAAGTGCCCTTGTTGTCCCTGGGGATTCGGTCCATTGCGCGCTTGGTCCGCCACTGGTTGAACGATCACTATTGAAACATTTCCGAATTTCCGCCACAGGACGATGATTCTCCTGCGCCAACTACTTGCTCGTCCCCGACTGCACGCGCCCCTTTGGCGCCGAAATCCTCCTCTGGCAATGGTTCGTAGTCAAACCAGAAACGTATGCGCAGGTGCTTCTCCCGACCTCAGTTTTGTTAGTTTCAAGTGCTTCTCCCGAACTCATGTGCACATGGGCATGAAAGAAATGGCACGCGCGCGCCGCCTCGGCCGTATTATCCAGTTGCAAAGTCGCCCATTATTAGCCGTGCCAATAATGGGTCACCCAGCTTCCCCAACGTTCCACTATGAACACAGTGCCGTCAATCACTCTTCGAATTTCCGGTCAAGCATTGTATTGTGTGTCTTCGTTGGATATTTGGTCACTGGCAAAGATTCATTATGCAGTCTGGCTCACTGCGAGAGTGCACTTACTATGATGCGGCGACACACCAAATGTGGCACTAACCGACGCAAACTTGAAACTACAAGAGTAATACGATTTGCGCACTCCAACTGAGAGAAGCAGGAGGAAAAGTATTAAATGCAGTATGAGAGTCGCTGTAGTCGCTGCTCGGGTAAGTTAGTACTATTAATGCAAACTGTACAATCCTTCTTCTTCTTTCTTGCGTTCACACGATCGGTGGTTCGGGACACTGGGATGCCTTCGGCAAAGGAAATATGTAGTTTTTTCGCCGAGTTTCCGGGAAACCCGACGCCGCTCAGCAGATCGCGAAATGCCCAGGCGATTTCCGGCTTCCGAAACCGAAGAAATGCGTACCCTAGGTTCACCTTTCAGCAGTAGTGCGTGAAAATGAGTCGAGTGCATGAAATGACTTGTTCACTCAGCAGTTGGATGGATGGATGGCTGTCCCAGCAAGGGGATAAATCGTCCGCTGCTCGATTATCGCGCTCCTCCCGAACACATCGCTGCTCAATCATCATGTTCCTTCATAGCATGCCGGGGGCCCGAAGGTATGTCGAGTATACTCTTTGCCGACTGTCTCCTGCTGTCAGTTTCTAATCTTACTTTCTTTCCGCAATGAGTTACGATGGTCTGTTGGAAACGAACGTCTCTTATGGATGTGGTTGAACACTCAGTCAAGAAAGTTGCCAAGCTATTCGCACTGGGAAAAATTTGTAAAAGATTTCGAAAGCAGATGAGGAAAATTCTGTGCAGACAGACTTACCCCCTTGAGATTTTGCGGGCAGTGAAAATAGTCGATGAACTGGAGGACGGCCGGATCCAATCGGTGGGACAGCATGTTGTAGGCGTCGTTTCCGATGCTGTCTAAGTCACGCCCCTGGAAATGCACTTCCCATGGGCCCCGCATGACCTGAAAATATACAGAGCCACAGCTTCCTGCACTTGGCAACACTTGCAGACACTAAATAGTCGCCCTCCGACAGAGTGGTCACGTCCCCATGTTTGCTGGCAGTCCAGTACTGCCAGCAAAGTACGTAGGGGGCTGGGCCAGTACTGCATGGCATGCAGACTCCACAACACTAAGGGCACTAGAATGTATCGTTTTGTGTTACAGCTTGTCCGTGTCTTGGAAAAGTGACAATCATCGGCCTCGACATACTCTCGTGAAGGGGCGCCCCTGCGCACCTGGCCTGACCAAGGAGCATGCATGCTGTTTGAGGCATGATGAACACTTTACCAGCCCCCGCTCGTTTCCCGCGCCGCCATGATCCGAAGCGCGGCGCGCTACTTCTGCTTCCCATGCTGCGGAACCGATCTCCGGCGCGTCCTCATCCCTTTTCCAAAGTTTGTTTATCTCAGGGTCTCCAAGCACGTCGCTGCTGCGACAGTTGTCGCAAATCATGTCACTCCCAATCACCATCCAACGAACGTTGGCGTGTGATCACTTAGCATTCTGAGTTGATCATATTTTGAGATCCTCTGTACGTCTTAACGTCTGTGACGATATTTTCGTTTCTCAATCGTCTCTTCTTCAGCAGATGCTATTAGCTTAAGAGTGGCGAGTAGCACGAGTATCTTTTTCATGGAAACGCATCAACCTGAGGCTGATGACAGACCCTGGTATGAAGCAAACTAAAACTACCATGAAAACGTCTTCAGCAACGTCCCGAACTGTTTCAGCCGGCTTTTCCACACCTCGCACTTGAAGTACGGAAAGTCAGCCAGGCTCTCATTCTCCTCGCTGCCTTCTTGCCCGCTGGCTCCCTGCTCGCCATCGACGTTGCTGAGCCCAAATTTATTATTTAGTGCCAACGAATTGCAAAATGAAACGAAGAGGATACCAATTGCTCTAAGAAATAAGCACAGTTTTCAATTGCAATCAAGGAGTAAGAGCGCCACCCTGCATGAGAAATTAGTGCACATAGTGCCCACAGTCACTCAGGACCACCTGTTGATCAGTTCCTATGCCAACTGCGCCCGGCATCGCAGACAGAAAACTTCGATGAGACTGTCGACTGATGTAAGAATTCTAGTGTGTGACAAGCATGTACTGCTGCGGAAGCTGCGGAGCCATGTCGTGCTCGACTGCTCGTGGCGTCTCGTCCTCGGCTGATGGCGGGTTCATAAGAATCGCAAACCGTAACGTTTGCCGAAACTCTTGCGACAACAAGATCGAATCTTGTACTTCCTCTTGAGTCAACACTCTGCCCAAGTTGCGACGCATCCTTTCCGCATATTGTGCACCCTCCTCCACCGCCGCGCCTTCATCATCCTCACCGCGCGCCACGCGAAGCTTCGCTTTCTTTCTCTGCACCGATTTAATTTGGTTTTCGTAAATTACTCAGCTCACGCAAGGGCTCCGCAAACTGCTTGGACTGAACAACATTTCGAACTGTGGGCACGCGTGAGGTGCGCGACGGCGATGTGTCTTTTGCAATGTAAGTTATAATTCATACGCAATTCGAGACTCCGCGGTCAAGCGCATAGTGTTCTGCAAGCCCATGTGGGACATTCCACTAGATCGACGTGTCAGCCAGAATTGTGTCGAAATACGGCTGTCATGATAGACCGATGTAAATTGAGACGCATGCCGCACCACAATCGTCGGCGCCATGCTGTGATGCTGCTGGCTGCGGAAAATGCAAACTGACTCGTAGTATGAAACGATGAGCGACATAAGTTTGTACTTCTTCGATCGTGTGCACGGCGTGCAAGAGGTCGTTGGTGTAGCCTAGTCCCAACTGTGGTTTGCATCCAGGTTTGCAGAGATGCGGGAACTTCTGGGCGACGAGGTCATTGCCAAAGAGCAGATTCATGATCATGAAGGGACGCATGCGATTCGGAATATTCCGAATCATCAGCCCACATGCGCGCCAATCCCGGACCACCTCGAGCGTCTCCGATTTCATATTCGGCATGCTGTCATCTCCGCCTTGGAGGGGCGGGGCCTCGGGGTGTTGCGGCACCGCCACGCCCATGGCCTCGGGCGGTGGCGCCGCACTGCTTTGAGGCGCCGCCAACGTCTGGGGCGCGCCAGGGCCCGAAAACTGCTGGCCCGCTTGATCCGCCAGCACAGTGCTTGCACTTACTGGCACCGTAGACGCGACGATCTGTTTGTGCTCGTCGTGGCTAGCGGGCCGGCTGTCTCCGCTAGCAGCGCTCTCACCTCCGCTGGCGGAACCAGGCGCCGGTGCGTTATCCGCGGTGCCCAGCCCAGCTTTTTTCGTTTTCTTCTTCTTTCCGACTCCTGTCGCTGTTGGCAGTGTTCTTGTGGGGGCGTTCTCGCGCGGGGCATCGTCTTCGACCGGCGACGATGCCACGGGGGCAACGATGCCGTGGCGGCTACTAGCGTCGTGGTCTCT
>JACLAC010001198.1_pt1 | contig 27112 bp, 31 predicted proteins | sample 8027881 | NCBI WGS metagenome assembly JACLAC01 (sample SAMN15725517, study PRJNA655200) | protist metagenome | isolation source: fluorescence activated cell sorting (FACS) single amplified genomes of... | place: Spain: Blaines Bay Microbial Observatory, Mediterranean Sea | collected 2016-01-19 | reverse complement strand
CAGAGCAATTGGTGAAACAATGATCGTTGCTATGGCTGCTGGATTGAATGCTAATCTGACAGCTAATCCTTTGGAAAACGTTACCACCGTTACTGTACAGATTGTTGTGGCTCTAATTGGAGATCAAGAGTTCGATGACCCTAAAACCCTCTCTGCCTTTGCATTGGGACTGGTTCTATTCATCATAACCCTGATTCTAAATGTAGTCGCCTTAGCAATTGTGAAGAAGTATCGAGAGAAATATGACTGATCGAAATATGGCCAAGACTGCTCGTCTTAAGAAACGTTATGCAGCTGAAGCAAGATTTCAACTTTATGGAAAATTAGCGATTGCAGCTGCATTGTCTGCAGTATTTTTTCTACTCTACACAATCTTCACAGCAGGATACTCTGCATTTTGGAGAACACAAATTCAGTCCGAGGTTACGCTTGATGCTAACTTCCTGAAAGTCACCCCCCAAAGTTCTAATGAAGAGCTAGCTCGCGCAAATTATCTGGGACTCTTTAGGAAGAATATTATCGAAAGTAATCCAAACATAAAAAGTCGCTCAGAGCGTAGAGAACTTGTAAAAATGTTCAGTGAGAGTGCAGAAACAGACCTAAGGGACTTAGTTCTCTCGGATCCCTCTCTTATTGGTACAACGCAAAAGCTGTGGTTTCTTGCATCATCCCCAGTGGACACAATTGTCAAAGGAGCAGCACCCCGGGATATTGAGGAAGAAAGACGTGTCGTTAGTAATCTTCAACTAAGACTATTGGATCAATGGACAGCAGAAGGTCGAATTGGGTCAACCTTCAACATCAACTTTTTCACCCGTGGTGATTCCAGAAATCCAGAATTGGCGGGTTTAGCAGGAGCACTAGCAGGTTCTTTTTGGGCGTTACTTGTCTGCATTGTGATCAGCTTTCCGATAGGAATCGCTGCTGCAATCTATTTAGAAGAATTCGCCCCAAAAAACCGCATCACTGAGATTATCGAAGTCAATATCAATAACCTCGCAGCAGTTCCGTCAATTATCTTTGGCCTGCTGGGCCTAGCAGTAATTCTTAATTTTTTTGGGGTTCCAAGAAGTACTCCTCTTGCTGGTGGCATTGTTCTATCTTTGATGACCTTGCCAACAATTATCATTGCCTGCCGTGCAGCCCTAAAAGCCGTGCCTCCATCTATCCGTCAAGGAGCACTTGCCATGGGAGCATCCCCGATGCAGGTAGTTCTTCACCATGTTTTACCCCTTGCACTTCCTGGAACCTTGACAGGAGCAATCATTGGATTGGCACAAGCTTTGGGTGAAACCGCTCCACTACTGATGATTGGAATGTTTGCCTTTGTGGTCGATATTCCTACGAGCCCTCTAGAAAGTGCAGCAGCACTGCCTGTGCAGGTTTATCTTTGGGCGGAGAGTTCGGAGAGAGGGTTTGTTGAACTGACAGCCGCCGCAATCATGGTCATTTTAGTTTTCCTAGTCCTAATGAATTTGTTGGCCGTGATTTTACGCAAAAAGTTTGAGCGTCGTTGGTAAACCACATCAAAATTGAAACCTAAGTTATGAACCTGAATCAAAATAATGGACCTCCAGTCACCAAGATCAATTCATCCGATGTCAGGGTCTTCTATGGTGAATCAGAGGCTCTACACGGAGTAAACCTAGAAATCTATGAAAATAGCGTAACTGCCCTGATTGGTCCATCTGGCTGTGGCAAGTCAACTTTCCTGAGATGCATTAACCGGATGAACGATGTCATTGAAGGCTGCCGGATCACCGGAAAAATCACCTTGGACAATGAAGATATTTACGACAAGGAACTCGATGTGGTAGAGCTTCGTGAGAAAGTTGGCATGGTTTTTCAGAAGCCCAACCCCTTCCCAAAATCTATTTATGACAACATCGCGTACGGGCCTCAAATTCATGGTTTAGCTCGGAATCGTCAAGAAATAGATGAGATTGTAGAAAATAGCTTGAGGAAAGCTGGGCTTTTTGAAGAGGTGAAAGATCGTTTGAGTGCTCCCGGGACAGGACTATCTGGTGGACAACAACAGCGACTGTGTATTGCCAGAGCGATTGCAGTCAACCCAGAAGTTATCTTAATGGACGAACCCTGCTCCTCGTTGGATCCGATTGCCACAGCCAAGATTGAAGAATTGATTGAAGAGTTAAAACAAAAATACACTATAATTATCGTAACCCATTCTATGCAACAAGCAGCTCGGATCTCTCAAAGAACAGCGTTTTTCCACATGGGAGATTTGGTTGAAGTAGGTGAAACAGATGACATCTTCATTAAGCCTAAAGAGAAACAGACCCAGGATTACATCACAGGCCGTTTCGGATAAGGGATTTTATGGCATCGCATCTTGATTATCAAACAACTAAACTAAAACGTTCTATACTCGAATTATCTACTCTTGTTGAAGGAAATGCACAAAAGGCGCTCTTAGCATTCCAGAGAAGAGATTTGGAGGTTGCCAAGGAGGTAATTAGAAAAGATAAACTAATTGATTCCATCGAAATTGATTTAGAAGAAGATTGTCTGAAACTAATTGCCCTCTATCAACCAGTGGCAATTGACCTCAGAATGCTAGTATCAATGCTTAAAATTAATGACGCGTTAGAGCGCATTGGGGATTTATCCAAAAACATTTCCAAAAAAGTAATCTTGCTTAATGATCTTCCAGAATACTCCTCTTTCTTTGATTTTGAACCTCTTTTCAAAAGCGTTAGCTGGATGTTAACAAATGGAATAGATTCTATGCTTGATTTAAATGCTGAGCAAGCCCGTGTTGTATGTAAAGGGGAAAATGAAGTCGATAAAGAATTCTTAAAAATTGAGAGTGAAATTATCAATGCAATGGAGAAAGAACCAACAAGCTTAAGAGCATATATACACCAGTTAGCTGTAGCATTCATGATGGAGCAAATGGGTGATGAGTTAAAAAAGATCGCTGAAGATGTAATTTATACGGTTGAAGCTAAAATCGTACGTCATAATTAATGAAATCTTTATTTTGTAAAGATTTAACAAACTGAGAGAAATAAAAAATTAGCAACGGCTTAATTCAAAAAGGTTTGATGCGCAGAAAGAAAATATTTCTAGTCGAAGATGAAGAAGATCTTGTTGAGATATTAAATTTTAATCTCGAAAGGGCAGGTTTTGAGGTAAATTATACTTCGAATGGTGAGAAAGCTCTAAATTATTTGAAAAATAATACTCCTGATTTGATACTTCTAGATTGGATGCTTCCTGGGTTAAGTGGGCTAGATGTCTGCCGGATAATAAAAGAAAATGAGGCGACTAAAAGAATTCCAGTCATCATGCTGACAGCAAAATCTCAAGATTCAAACATTATTGCAGGCCTTGAAAATGGGGCAGATGATTATATCACGAAACCATTTAGCCCCAAAGTACTAATCGTAAGGATTAAGAAGATCTTGTTCCGACATTCCGAAGAAATAGATTCAAATAATTCTGCAATATACTTTGACGAAATAAAGATTCATCCAGAACGCCATCAAGTATTATTAAGAGGAAATGAAGTTCATTTGACCCCAAGTGAGTTTAAATTACTTTATCACCTTGCCCGAAAGCCAGGTTGGGTCTACAGCCGGGATCAAATCATCGATACCATCAGAGGCCAAAATTTCGCAATCACTGACAGAGCTATTGATGTGCTTATCGTTGGACTTCGCAAAAAAATGGGCAATTACGGGAAATTGATAGAGACCGTTAGGGGTGTTGGCTACCGTTTCAGCGAAAAAACAAATAATGGAAGTTAGATCTTCATGTTTTCAAATATCCTGGCTCGCCCTATTAACAGGTATATTAACGACAATTGTTTTGGTATCTGGGATATACAATATATTCCATTTACTACAGCAAAGTCACGATGAAGAGTTTGGCTTAAATATTATTTTTTATTGTTTACTTATTGGATTTTTAGTTGCGATAATCACTGCGTATTTTTTTTACATTAGGTACAAAAAACTGAGTCAATTCACAAGCAATTTAAACCAAGTAGCTTATGAACTTAACAACCGCACTAAACAAGATTTATCTCAGATAGTTCCGTATTGGTTTCCAGAAGGAGAATCACTGTTACGAAATCTAGATGTTCTTGGTCACAACCATGAGAAAGAGTTGCAGATCTTAGAAAATACCCTAGCTGAGAAAAAGATCATTCTTTCCTTACTCACGGAAGGATTTATTGCCGTTGATCCAAACCGAAACGTTATCGATATTAATCAAGCAGCTTGTGACCTGTTTCAGGTTACTCAATTGGAGGCCAAGAATAAGGAATTAGATTCTCTAATTCGCAACATCGAATTGCTCAATCTTGTAAAAGATGTTTTAGTAAGTGGGCGCGCAGCAGGAAATGATATTGAACTCTTGAAGGAAACAACTTTAACTTACGTTAGGGTGCACTGTAAGCCATTGATGCGAAGAATTAATATCAATTCTACAGCCGACCGTTTGGATTCAAAGGACTCTTGTGAATTCGTCGAAGAAGAGAAAACTGGGGTACTTATCAATTTATGTGATATTAGCCAACTACAAAGGTTAGAAACTATCAGGAGAGACTTTGTTGCAAACGTTTCACATGAATTGAAAACTCCGATTTCATCGATCAAGGGAGCTGCCGAAACTCTACTTGATGGACACGTTGTAGATCAAGAAATTTACTTGCGGTTTATTAACATCATTGCTCGTCAGGCTGATCGATTAAATACACTTGTAGAAAGTCTCCTTACACTTTCTATAGTTGAACATGATCAATATACAAATGTAGACCATTTAGAGCTAACTTCTATTAATAATTTAATTCAAAGAGTTATTCTAACTATGGAGCAAATTACCTCCAGCAAAAACATTAAAATTAAAGTTGAAAAATGTGATCATGTTGATGCTGTTATAAATCCATTTTTGTTAGAACGTGCTCTTATTAATTTAGTTGAAAATGCAGTTAAGTATAGCGATCTGGAATCAGTTATAGTTCTTAGCATGGAAAGACAATCAGAAAAATTCATAATAAATGTGCAAGACACTGGTCTTGGTATCGAAAAAAAACACCTTGAACGAATTTTCGAACGATTTTATCGAGTTGATCCCGCACGTAGTAGAGAAGTTGGGGGGACTGGATTAGGATTATCGATAGTCAAACATATTGTTGAAGGTCACAAGGGTGTGATCTCTGTATTTAGTAAGCGTGGCGAAGGGAGCACTTTTTCAATTCAAATACCTTTTGCTACACAAACTGAATCGCAAACTCATGGAAATAAAATAAGAATTTTAACAAGTTGCAGATAAACTGTACCCAACGTAGGTTTGGCTAGCAATCCAACCAAAATCTTAATAAAAAAGAGCTAGTCCTTTTTCTGCTTGGAGGGTGTTTGATAGAGATTAAAAATTAGTGTGCGATTGCTCAAAGTAGAATCCCTGTAGAGTTTTAGTAATTTTTCTATCCAAATGAGTAGACCTAGCCAATACCGGCTGAGTGCTCTCCCCAAAACCTCAGCTCTAACAACTTTCAAATACAGCTGCTTTTGGAAAGGAGTCATTCACCTCCTACCCACGCCTGCTTTGGCAGGTCTCATTAGAAATGTGGGAGGTCAGGAAGAAATTCCTGATGGTATGGCTAATCAATAAGGTTCGCACAGAACCAACGATGTTCTTCCTCAGATCTTCCAACGAAACAATCCCCCTTCGATTATTGACTCACCCCCCACATAGCTTTGCGGGGTTACCGATGTCAAGAGCCGGATGACTAAAACTCGCAGCTGAAGTCCCAATACAAAAAGGGGGGGTTGCTTTTGCTCCCCCAGGGGGGCTCGACAAGTGGTTCAAGGTGGGAATCTTAGTGAAGTACATCAACCACTCTTGGCAACTGGATCAGCACGATGCCCCAACAAAGAACTCATCGCTTCTTGAGCTTTGTTGGCGATACTCTGCTGGGCTGCTGGAATGAATTTGGCGTAGCGCCGGGTCATTGGAGATCCAGGGGCATGTCCCAACTGGTGGGCTACTTCAGCTAAGGTTGCTCCATTTGATAGCATCATTGAAGCAACTGTATCTCGTAGGCAGTAATTCGGTCGGAACTCTTTTGGGATGCCTGCTAAATCTCTTAGTTGGCTGAAACGCTTCTTTAAGCTATCCAATCTACACAACCCACCATTGCTTGCTGGGAATACATATAGGCTTTGTCGCAACTCCTCTGGGCTCTGATCGAGTAATTCCCTTTGCTGCAACAGCACCTCACGAACCTTCTCGTTCATTGGTTGGATCAACGTCTTACCACTCTTTGTATCCCGCTTGGTATAGTTACACCGATCAAAATCAACATCTTTCCAGAGCAGCTTGAGTGCTTCCGAAGGCCTGGATCCCGTCCAGCCAATGAATTGATGCAGATGCGAAAGTTGACGATCCGGGTAGGATTCCCACACCTGCTGTAAGTTCTGGAACTGTTCCGGGGTTAGGACTTCAATACGTTCGCTGTTGGGATCTTGTTTGGGGAGTTCAATGGTCCAATCGAGCGCTGCACAATGGCGCTGGCGAGCTCCAAAGTTGGTGATGCGACGTAGTAACTCAAGAACATTGCGGGTGGTGGCGATGCTGTGACTCTTGGCGACTTGCCTGCGCAACCGCTCGATATCAAGGGGGACTAGTTCCTGTGGCGTTTTGTTGCCGACGGGTTTTCGCAAGTGGAGATCAAATCGATTCTTGTCTGTCACTACACCTTTGAGTTGATCACCCTTGCTCTCAAGGTACAGTTGCCACAGCCTCTCAATAGTGGGTCGAGACTCTGCGTTTCGTTTGGCTTCTGCCTGGGCTTGTCGCCGTTCGCTATTGGTCAGTACTTGCCCATTAATCCGCCGTGTTCTCTCAAGATTTGCTCTGGCTGCTGTCCAACCCTGTCCGCTTGTGCCAAGCTTCTCTTCATACTGCTTGCGATCACCTGGTTTGCGGTAGAAGATGCTAAGAATCCGCTCTCCCTTTTGCTCAACATAGAAAACGCCTTTGTAGCCTGTAGAGATTCTTTTCACTGATGCCATCCAATGACTCCTAGTCCCATCGGGTTTGATTCTGCCCAGCCACCTGCCCAGCCAAGAGGTGAGAAAGTCTGGGGTTGTCTTGTCCACTTTTGGGATAGGAGTATAATTGAATTAGTAAATGAAATCAAGCTGATTGGGTAAGTCTGAGGCACTTCTAAGTACATATGTACTCTACTGCATTCTCGGTCTCATAAACCGAAGGTCGCAGGTTCAAATCCTGCCCCCACTACCACACCTTCGCCAGTAAATTCAATTACTTGCGGCCTTGATCATTTTCTCTGAAACTACTTATTTCAACTTGACAGCAACTGCCAGTAGCGCCACTTTTCTTTCCTCAACTGCCCGTCAACTGACAGTAACTCTTGGCAGCACAGTTACACACCCCACTGTTTTTTCAGGAAGTAGGAATTTCAACCTCCGCTGGTCCCTTGTCCAAATCTTTTCTCTTCAGATGTTCGGCATAAGCTCTGAGAAATAACGAAGTCGCCAAGCCTACAAAGTAAGAAAGAAAAGCCACTCCGAATCCGACGGCCATACTCCGGTCATTGAATTGACCCCAGAACACTAGAATTGCTCCAATGGCTGCCGCTAACTCACCAACATCCTTGGCAATGTGGGAAGCCTCCTCATAGACCTTGATTCGATCCCCTTTCCTTGTGTAGACCACAAAAAAGTGATTCCCCAAATAAATAGAAACGTTGGAATATCCAAAAGAATCGCAATTTTGGGAACTGTAATACTGATTGATCCATCACCACAGCTAAAGGCGCCCTGAACATCGTCAATTGGAGTGAAACTATCATCGCTAGCATTCCCTTCGTAGTTGTAGACCTCTTCACAGACTCCACTAATGACATCCCATTTAAAGACTCCGTCCATTGGGTCAAAGAATAGTGCCAAAAAAATTAGCAGGGCAATTCCTCCAAATCGTATTTTGAGTCCCATTGTTTGCTCCTTTGAGAAGTAATAGAATCAGAAGCTTCAGAGTCTGGGAACTCAATTGTGAACTCAAGAGTTTTGTCATCTCTGAGGAAAGGTAGCAGGACTAATTTTCTCAACACGATAACCAAACTGATCTAGGTAAATTTTGGATTTCAATGATACGAACTGGACTAACTATCGCAGTGACCTTGATGACAACTGTTGTCTTGGCTGATACCAACTGCCCCAAATACGACCGCAAGAGCTACCGCCACTGGATTGACGAAGACCGCGATTGCCAGAACGCTCGTCACGAGTTGTTGATTGAGGAGTCCCTCTCTACGGTTGGGTTCCAGTCTTCAAAAGGCTGCAGAGTGGTCTCAGGAAGCTGGAATGACCCGTATTCTGGCAGTACCATTACCGATGCCACCAAGCTGGATATTGATCACATGGTGCCTCTCAAGGAGGCCCATGAGTCTGGTGCTGCCAACTGGTCAAGGGAGCGCAAAAGAGCCTATGCCAATGATTTGGATGATCCAGACACCTTGATTGCTGTTGATCGTCGTCTGAACCGTCAGAAGGGAGCCAAGGATCCAGCAGAGTGGCTACCGCCCAACCCAGCCTATCAAACCGAATATGTGAGGGCTTGGGTAGCTGTGAAGCTGAAGTGGGGATTGACGGCTGATCGACAAGAGTTGGTGGCTTTACGAAAGTTGCTTGGAAATCAAGTCGAGTTGCTACCTGAAGCCCCAGAGATGAACTGCACTGCCATTGGGCAGTCCAGCCAGCTAACATTGCCCTCAGCGGATTTGAAAGTGGTTTGTGGAAGCAAACGCTATTGCAGGCAGATGAATTCTTGCGAAGAAGCGAGAGCTTTTCTGAGTCAATGTGGACTAAGTTGCCCTGTCGAAATGAAGGATGAGAACTTATTGGCCAAAAATTTTCCTCCAAAAAGCTGATTCCTCCTGCAGAAAATTTAGATACCAATTAAATTAAAAAACGTGAAACGTAAGTGCAACCTGTGTTTGGTGTTTACTAAACACAGGTTGCGTTCTGATTAGGGTGATTAGTCTTTGTGCGTGTGATGATGTTTCGAATGTGATTTCTCTTGATGATGGCCGTTTTTTGTCGAGTGATCTGATCTCTCAAGATCAACCACTTGCAGACGTCCATTACCCAAGTCTATCACTCGAAATCGAATGAGTTCTCCAACCTTGAACTGAGCAGTCCACATTGGGTCTTTGAGCCGAAAGACCATGGTCATAGGAGGCATCGATAATTCCTTGATTTCCTCATGTTTAATGGTCATTTTTTGACTCGAAGTATCAATTCTGCGGATAGTCCCATCTACCCATTCCTGGGCCCAAAGCAATTGTGGAAGCAGGGAAAGCCCTAGTAGCAATAGTGATTTAACTGCTTTCATTTTACCTCCGCAAATCCACGCATGCCTGCTTCATAATGGCCGGGCAACAAGCAAGCATATTCAAAACGCCCCTCACGATTAAACTGCCAGACCAGTGAATGTGACTGGCCAGGATCGACATGAACATTGTGTGGTTCATCATGCTCCATATCCGGGAAACGGCGCATCAATTCTAGATGTTCCGAAATTTCAAATGGAGTTCCAATGACCCATTCGTGTCGCATTTGGCCAGCATTCTTAAAATCCAGTTGAAGCGTTTCTCCAACAGCCACCGGGATCACCTCAGGGGAAAATCGAAACTGATCGTTCAACTCAATCGCGACTTTCTTACTGACTTCACTGCTCTTTCCAACCCTACCGAAGGGAAGTTGTTCACCATAACTTGCAAAAACTGCATTTTTGAGTCGGGTAAAAAACCCTTCAGAATGCTCTTCATTTCCATGCCCTGGTCCGGCAAGTAGCGAAACAGGGGAGACAGCTGTCATTAGACTAAGCCCGAGAAGCAAACTTCTTTTTTTCATGATCATCCTTTCGAATTAGACATTGGTTTTCTTGCAAAATACTCATTAACAACACTGGATTGGTTTCTTTGGCTTGACCGTTCAATCTTTGGACTAACAGAGACTAAATCTGCCCTCGGTCCCTGAGCATACCAACCCGGGTCGCTGTAGACTGCTTTGGGCAAGTCACTGCGAACCTTGACCACATTGAACATGCCTCCCATTTCGACGCTGCCAAATGGACCTTCTCCAGTCATCATTGGCACCGTGTTTTCAGGGATGGCCATCTCCATTTCTGTCATATCCGCCATACCACGTTCTCCCATGGCCATGTAGCCCGGAACCATCCTGGCAATCCGGCCGGCTATACCTCGATGGTCCACACCAATGAGTGTAGGAACAGCATGCCCCATGGCATTCATCGTGTGATGGCTCTTGTGGCAATGAAAGGCCCAGTCACCTTCCTCAGAAGCAATGAATTCAAGCTGCCGCATCTGACCGACTGCAATGTCAGTGGTCACCTCTTGCCAACGAGATTCAGGTCTTGTTGGTCCTCCATCTGTTCCGGTTACCTCAAATTCATGTCCATGAAGATGGATTGGATGGTTTGTCATTGTCAGATTGCCGATGCGAATCCTGACACGTTCATTCAGTCCAGCTACCAATGGATCAAGGCCGGGGAATATCCGACTGTTCCAGGTCCAGAGATTGAACTCGAGCATCGTGTTTACCTTGGGCACGGCAGCCCCCGGTTCGATGTCGTATGCACCGAGGAGGAAACAATAATCTCGATCCACTTCTTCAATCCAAGGATGTGGTTGTCGCGGATGAGTCACCCAAAATCCCATCATACCCATTGCCATCTGCGTCATTTCATCAGCATGAGGGTGGTACATGAAGGTGCCAGGTCGCTTGGCTTCAAACTCATACAGAAAGGTTTTTCCTGGTGGAATACCTTCTTGGTTCAGACCAACCACACCATCCATTCCATTGGGTAGTCGTTGGCCATGCCAATGAATACTGGTGTGTTCCGGTAGACGATTAGTCACATAGATCCGCACTCGGTCCCCTTCGATCACCTCGATTGTAGGGCCAGGGCTAGAACCGTTATATCCCCATAGGTGAGCCACAGTTCCTGGTGCCAATTCCCGCAAAACCGGTTCGGCAACCAAGTGGTACTCCTTAAATCCATCACGGCATCGTGGCTCCAGGGTCCAACCGTTTAAGGTGGTTACAGGTAAGTAATTTACCTCACAACTTTCATCTACCACAGGTTGGGCAGTCGTTGGTTCATTGCGTGTCTGAATTTCAGGAATGTTTGCCAAAGCCTTGTGACTCAATGCAGCGAGTCCACCAGTCAAAGCTAGGCCTCCTAAGAATTGTCTTCGTGTGTTCATTTGATTTCCTGTATCAGTGGCCACCGCTGGCTGCAGACTCCATTGGAGCGGCAGTGGCAATAGGTTGTAGATTGATTGCAATGGCTTGGCTAAAATGAGCCTGGATCTGGGCGACAAATTGGCCTTGCTGTGCTTGAATCAGTCGACTCCGTGCATTACGCAGTCGGCTGGCGGCTTGAAGCAGTTCATGAGGACCAATCAGCATTCCGTTGTAGCGGTAGAGTTGTTCCTCCATCCAAAGTTCGGCGTCTTCCTGACCGGCTTTGGCGCGAATCAGATGGTTGTTTGCAATCTCTTTTTGGCGCTTAACTTCCCGCTGCTCTTGCTTGATCTGCAAATGTCGCAATTCTAGTTCAGCCTGAGCCTCTTCCAATTGAAACTGACTGATCTGGGAGCGCTTGCTCCCCTCTCCACCGAAAGGCAGTCGATAGCTAATTTCAACAGTCCGTGATTGATGACCCGCATCACTTTGCTCCTGTTCTAAGCCGAGTTCCAAACCTCCCAGCCATTGACTAACGGTTGCTCGCCCCTGTTCGGATTCACGCAAGGCAATCAGATCCCTGCTTTGTTGAAGATCCAGTCTTACCTTTGGAACAGTGGGCAACTCGGGGATCACTTCGGGTTCAAGGGGGAGTCTGTCTACAAGAGAGGAGGTCTCCTCGACTGAGAGTCCAAGCTGATAAGCAAGTTCTTCAACTGTTCGTAGCAGTCGAGCGTTCGCTAGCTCTGCCTGGGCTTCTGCATCAACCAGTTCCATTCGGATCGCTAGGAGCTCACCTTCAGGAATTGCTTGAATTGAGCGTTGACGTTTCAGGAATTCTTCCAAAATTCTGCTGATTTCCAGTCGATCGAGTGTCTGTGTCAGTTCTGCTTTGGCAGCCACAGCCTCAGCGTAGGACAGCAAACGACTGTGAAGGCTTTCCAACCGCAATGCTTCCGATTCTGCAGTTCCCCAGTTGCTGTCATCAGAAGCCAAGCTACTGGAGCGTTCCAACCAAGCCCCAATGGGAAGATGAATGCCAATCTCCTGACTGCGTTCTTCTTCACTTTCGGTGACTCCGTAACTCAAGGTTGGTGGAGAGATGGGGGCAGAACGAACTCTTGTTCGTTCACTTGCTAGACGACGCTGGGCAACTCGCTCAACGGTAGAGGCAGGAAACTCAAGCAGCTCTCTGAGACGGAACATCTCTTCGGTGCTTGGAATTTGGGGATAGTTTTCGGGTGTATTCGCTCTCTCTTGAAGGTAAGCGCGCCAACCGCCCAGGGCATCGACAAGGCGGTTAGCATCCTGCCAAGCTGATTGGGCAAGCACCACTTGAACATGAAAGAGCATCAGTGAGCATAACACTATGCTCTTGCGTAGAACCTTTTGGTCCACGCTGAAACCAGTATTGAACATTTTGACTCCGTAACTGTATTAAATTGGCGGCTTAAGCCGCGAATAATCAGAAACGAAGTCTTTCAGGAGGACGTATTAGCTTGCGGGGAGGAATGGTGGGGAATTTTGTAAGTAGTAACCATTCATTGAGGAAAACTAAAATGGCAACTTGATGATTTTTCAGATCCCATGATATTGGGCAATCGTCGCACGATGCGTTTTGCTCGTGATGGTGTTGCGAAGTTGTTGTCTCGTGATGATGATTAGTTTGAGATGGAAGATCTGAATTACTTTCGTACGAAGCCGAAACAGATTCGTTAGGGTAAGAGGGTGCATGCAAGCTTGGCGACAGGCAGTGAATGGCGAGTGCCAGAATCAGCAGAATATTTGCAATTTTGATGCGGAAGTAGAGCGGCACGTAGCTAAGTTAATATTTTGAATTATTTTAATTCTACTTTCTTGTAGATAGAAGCACAAAATTCAATGGGTTGCCAGCTTTAAATTGAATCTGAACTGTGCAAGGTTTTGATCGCATCCTTGGTTAGAGGCGTCATCCAGAAGTTTAGCAAGCGTGGGGTTTTCATGTTTTCATCTAAATTTTTTCGCTTCTTGTGGCCAGGGTCAAAAAATGAACGGATCACCCATGGTGATAGCAACGCTTCAGCTAACTTTATATCTCATCCCAATCCGACCGAATGGTTGCTGCCCAACATATTCGCAAAATACAGCATACTTGAGCTTGCCGAACAGGCCATCAGAATGATTTTAATTACCATGTCCAAGAATCGAAATAGGTTAAATCGCAGTCAGTAGGCTGAGTCAGGAAACAAGATACAATTTATTTATGGCATTCTTACAAATTTAACATCATTTTCTGAAAACATTAGCCTGCCGCAAATTTTTTATATCAAGGAAAATAGATTGTAGCTTATATGACAAGATTTTCTATTCCAGTCCCACGGTTGTGAAGGTGGCGGTTAATAAAAGAATGACGGCTACAACAGTCATTTCTAAAACAAGGGAAAGCCTGAGTAAAACGAATGCCCTTTCTTCTGACCGCAGTAAGGCAGGTGTCAGGAAAAGCTTATTCATTGCAGCCAGCCCAAGCAGGCCCATAAATCCTAAAAACTTTAAGGCAAAGAGTTGCCCATAGGCGGTCCAGATTATTTCCCAATCACCCCCGCTAAGCAACAGGAGAAGAAAGACTCCAACAATCGCCAGCAGGGGCACATTGCAAATGGAGATTTTACCAAATTGACGGGCTGCAAGTCCCGTTGAATTATCTTGCCGTTTTGCCAACCAGGCCAGGGGAGTAAAGCCTCCAATCCAGAACATCAACCCCAGCAGATGCACAGTAATCAGTGCCACTAGTAACCAACGTGGTTCCGAGAGAGTGTGACCTTGAAAGGCAAAGGAGAGGGCTACCAGACCGCATCCGAGAGTTGAGATGCCAAGTCTCAGCTTTTTTGGACGAATGGCAACAATAATCAGCAAGAGACCGACACCCCGCAGCAAGAGGCTGTCGCCCAGTGGACTCTCCCAGGCAAACTGCAGCATCATCGGGTCCTGAATGGCAGACCATTCTCCCATCAGGTAGCTGGCTTGCAGCGGGATTTGTAAGGAATTTAGGAGAATCGCAAAGACAGCGCATGTTGGACCAAACCAACGGAGGAGAGATATCGTTTGTGGAGCCGTTTCACGGAGCCAGAGCAGGTTCAGTGCAGAACCTGCTGCAAGCAGGGTAGCCCAGTAGGCCAGTGACTTGGCGAAAATCGACCAGAGAGAGAATTCATCAAGATCTTGCCAGGCCAGCCAGATTTCTTGCAGGATCACTTGACGGTGAAAGAGAAGGTCCCCTTCATTGGATGTCCGTCTTCAGACAAGCCACGCCAATCCACTTTGTATTCCCCCTTAGGCACAGGATCCAGTTGAGCAACCAGCTTCAGCACATGCTTCATCTGGTCGGTACGCTGAACATCGTAGTCAGTACCAGCTTGATCGGTCAGCGCTAGCTTGGTGATTCGCATGGGTTTGTCGAATTTCAGTACCAACTCTGCTGGGGCTTCTGTGAGGACTTCATTGTTAGCGGGAACGGTTGTTTCCTGTTTGGAATGGGCCCAGCCTAACCCACCTCCAAAAAATACGAGAAAACTTGAAATAAACAATTGAATAGCGAGCCGATTTTTTAACATGTTTGCCATGAGCTATCTTGATGTGGGGTTGATACTTCTGAGTTAAAATTAACAATATAAATTTAAAATCTTTATCTAACAATAGCAACCCCATAGGGGTATGGGGTACATTTTTTTTCTTATTGTGCTGGAGACAAATTAGGTTTAACAGAAGTCCTGGACTTGGGTTTTACTGCCGAATAAGCTTCAGAATATCTAAATTAGCTGAGAAAAATTGGGGACGTAAATCAACTCTGATTAGAGTCTTCGGCTTTATGATCTGACGAATTTGGGCCTTTGATGTTCAGGCCACCCTCTCTGGCAGCTGCAATGAAGTCGATATGTAATCAATCACCTCTTTCGCTTTATTGGCTAAGCCAAATAGATCCATCCGCTGGCGGTTGTTCTCGAGCAAAATGCCTGATAACACCTTCATCGTTGCGAGTTCCATTTGCAGATGCTGTAGATCAGCGCATCCAGACAGCACTCAGCCAAATCAGATCAAAGGAATGACCCAGAGATTTTACAAACTCAAGATGAGGAAGGGAATCGTCAACCCAAGTAATAGATGGGGAATCGTGAAGTAGCTGAGCTCTTTTCCGAAGTTCATGAGCAGGCTCGATTGCTACAACCTCATGACTTTTCTTTGCAAACCAAGCTGCGTCTCGGCCTGAACCAGCACCAATTTCTAGTACACGACTGGGTAAGGTTGGAAGTAGATCTAGTATCTGTTCATTCAGTTCTTCGAAAGTAATCGATTCATATTGATGAACGAGTTTGTCTGCCTCTCGATTGTAACTATCTATAGTTTCTGAATTCATGTGGCTAAATCAACTCACTTCCAATTCTTTGTCATACTTCGAAATCCTCTCCAACCGGTATAAATAGACTTTAATTCAGTGGCAATGCTTTGGGAGAGATTGGACAGGGCTTCTTGCTTTGCTTGTTCTCGAGTAAGACCATGGCCTTTACTGATTAGTTCTATAGCTGGGGCAAACCTACTAAGTTGGAAAAAGTCGCAAAGACTGACTAGAGAAATACTTATCAAAAGGTATCTTCTCAAAGAAAATTTTTAAATATACAGAAAATTCATCATTAAAGATTTACTCTCACCAAGAATAAGAAAATATCTCTAATTCTAGAGCAAAAGCATATTCATAATATTGGAGAGCCAGGGGCGTGTCCTAGTTGATGCCCAACTTTAGCTTCGGTGGCACTGTTGGAAAGCATCATGGTTCCCATCGTGTCACGCAAGCAGTAATTCGGACGGTAATGCTTGGGAATTCCGGCAAGGTCACGGATTCGCTGAAAATGTCGCTTGTAGGAATCCAATCTGCGCTCACCACCCGACGGATCCGGGAAAACCAGCGGGCTGTTTCGCATTATTTCAGGACAGGTATCCAATAGTCTGCGCTGCGCTTCCAGAATTTGCCTGGCCATATTCCCCATCGGTACCGTCGGGGATTGCCCACTCTTTGTCTTCCGCTTGGTATAAATACCCTTTGAGAAATCTATATCCTTCCAAAGCAGTTTCAGTGGCTCTGAGGGACGTGATCCAGTCCATGCAATGAACTGATGGATGTGAACGACGTGGCGATCATGATAGGCGTCCCACACTTCATGAAGCTTTTGGAATTGTTATTCCGTTAGCGGTTCAATCCGTGTGGAATCGGGATCAACTTTCGGTAATTGAATGGTCCAGATGAGTGGTGGGCAAAGCTGCTGACTGACTCCAAAATTGATAATCCTCCGCAGTAATTCCAGTACATTGCGCACTGTCCCATTACTGTGGTCCTTCAACAACTCTTGACGCAGTCTATCTACATCTGGTGGGGCTAGTTCTTCTGGAGTTATCTGACCAAATGAATCTTTGAGATGTAATTCATAGCGGTTCTTATCAGTTGTGAGCCCCTTGAGAGAATCCCCCTTCGACTCAAGGTAGAACTGCCACAGTCGGTCTATCGTTGGTTTCTCTGATTCCGCTAATTTGGCTAATTTACTAGCTTGGCGTTTCTCTTCATTTGTCTGAGCTTGCCCGGTCATCCGTCTGGCACGTTCTGCAGCTGCTCTTGCGACTGTCCAGCCTTCAGACTTCCGGCCTACCTTCTCTTCGTATAGTTTGCGGCTCTCTGGACGTCGATAGGTGATGTAGAAGATCCTCTCATCACTCTTCTCTACGTATGAGACACCCTTGTAATCTGTTTGAACTCGGACTGCTCTCGGCATCGATGCTCTTTTTGATCAGATTTCATTTTACCCAACCATATACCCAACCAATTTATGAGTAAATGAGGGATACTAGTTGACACATCTGACCAAATAAGCTAACAATATTATCAGTAATTACAAGGCTATATCATAAATCAGGGGTACTTCTGGGTAAATGAGAGAATACAGTGCCAGACGGGCTCATAACCCGAAGGTCGCAGGTTCAAATCCTGCCCCACCACCACACCTTCGTCAGTAAATTCAATTACTGGCGGCCCTGATCATCTCCTCTGAAACTACTCATCTCAACTGACAGCAACTGCCAGTAGCCCCTCTTATCTTTCCTCAACTGCCCGTCAACTGACAGTAACTCTTGTCAATACAGTTACACATTGGACTGTTTATCCGGAAGTAGGAATTTCAACCTCCGCTTGTCCTTTGACCAACTCTTTTCTTTTCAAATGTTCGGCATAAGCTCTGAGAAATAACAAAGTTGCCAAGCCCACAAAGTAGGACAGGAAGACTACTCCGAACCTGACGGCCATGCTCTGAATGGAATCATATCCAGAGAATGGCTTGTACCAAACTGGACTCAGATTCGAGAAACTGTTTACTAGATAGCCGGTACCTCCAGCAATGTTTCCAGAACTGCCAGTGAGACAAAGACCATAGCGATGTAGAGTGTCCAAAATCCAATATTTCGGTTAGTGTTATCGGGTTGCAGGTACTGCATAGCGCCTCTTCGTGATTAGTTGATGGATTCACATGTTTGTGCTTCCAAATATATCAGCCAACCGGCTAGCCTCGGAGGCTGTCGGGGGGAGGTAGATGTTGAAGCGTATTGCAAGCAGTTGGTGGGCTATGAAGTCGCAGAAATCAACTCACGGATAACAGCATGAGGAGAGAGAATGACTAAAGCAGAAGCCTACGAGAAAGCTTGGCGTCTTGGATTCAAAAGGGATTTCTCACAGTTTGATAGCCTTTACCATCCTGAATATTCAGCTATCGATCACACGACAAGTATCAAATCCAATCTCAATGACGATAAAGTTGTGGTTTCAACACTCAGTGATTCCATTGTTCTTGGTGCCTATGAAGTCGTGTCTGAAAGTAAGGAGAATCTGACCATCAGAGTTTACAGCCGATTCAAAAATTATGAGATTTACCGCTGCACTACGACTCCGGCAACGTACAGAGATGGGAAAATAATTACTCAGAAAACTGATGGTAGAGAACTGGATTACGACCCCAGCGAAGGCAAAGACTGGAACTGGGAAGATTACGAGTGATCAACACTTGGCTTAGAAATTATTAGGGGTGAGAATGACCAAAGCAGATGCATTTGACAAAGCTGTGCGGCTTATATTTAAAAACAATGACTTCTCTTTGTTTGATGAAATTTATCATCCTGATTATTTAGCAACGGATCCAACCACTGGTATTACAGTGAATTTAGAAGATGAGAAGCTAGTGCTATCAACCTACAGCGAGGATTATATTTTAGGACTGTTTCGCATTGTTTATGAGAGTGATGATTTTTTATGTGTGCACAGATACGATCTTGCAAACAAAAGATCTAATCCAATTTATTATGCAATCGTTTTTATGCTCAAGTACAAGAACGGACTAATTCTAACTCAAGAAAGTGTTAGAGAGCTACTGGATCAGGACCCCAGCGAAGGCCAAAACTGGAACTGGGAAGAATACGAGTGATCAGCAAGCACTCGGTTTGCAGTGCCATCGCAGAAACCGAATCACGGATAGCAGCATAAGGCGATAAAATGACTAAAGCAGAGGCATACGACAAAGCGTGGAGACTTGGCCGCAAAGGTGATTTTTCTCTAGTAGATGAAATTTATCATCAGAATTATAAATCTATAGATTATAGAACTGGCATTGAGGCAAATATTGAAGATGACAAAGTTATTGTCTCAACATTAGGTGAATCAGTTGTTTTTAGACCTTCTAAAGCACTTTTTGAGGGAGAAGATTTTGTTTGTGTTGAGGGATTTGCGAAACGTCAATTCAATGTGAATGATCCCTCATACGGCATTATGATGACTGCTCTGAGCTATCAAGATGGCAAAATCGTCTCGTAAAAAACTGTTTCCAGTGATTTGGATTTTGATCCCAGTGAGGGAAAAGACTGGAATTGGGAAGATTACGAGTAATGCACGCTCTGCTAACGATACTTTTTATACTACTGACAACAGTAGCCGTTGCAGATTCTGCTGGTTGCCCCAAATACGACCGCAAGAGCTACAGCCACTGGATTGACGAAGACCGTGATTGCCAGAACGCTCGTCATGAAGTGCTGATTGAGGAGTCCCTCTCATCTGTTACTTTTAAAACGGGGAAGGTTTGCAAAGTGCTTTCTGGCAACTGGGACGATCCCTACTCAGGCAGAACCATTACCGATACGACCAAGCTGGATATTGATCACATGGTGCCTCTCAAGGAGGCCCACCAGTCTGGCGCAGCAACTGGTCAAGAGAGCGTAAAAGAGCCTATGCCAATGATCTGGATGATCCAGACACCTTGATTGCTGTTGATCGTAATCTTAATCGTCAGTAGGGAGCCAAGGATCCAGCAGAGTGGCTCCCACCCAATCCAGCCTATCAAACCGAATATGCGAAGGCATGGGTGGCTGTGAAGCTGAAGTGGGGATTGACGGCTGATCGACAAGAGTTGGTGGCTTTACGGAAATTACTTGGGGATCAAGTCGAGTTGCCACTTGAAGCACCAGAGATGAACTGCACTAACACAGTGCGGGTCCACCAACCCGCATTGCCCTCTGTAAGTTTGAAAGTAGTCTGTGGGAGCAAACGCTATTGCAGACAAATGGATTCTTGCGAAGAAGCGAGAGCTTTTCTGAGTCAATGTGGACTCAGCCGCTTGGACGGTGATAAGGATGGAGTGCCTTGTGAGGTTCTTTGTAATTAGTACTCAACCATAAAGCTAGCCTTGGGTGTTGTTCAACTGATTGGTTGACAAAGAAATCTATTGAAATTTCTTGCTACTGACTATTTAGTTGGGATGCAACCACTGATGCGGGCAATTTGCGCATCGAAACTATCTCTTCTTCTGGAAGGAAAAACGAAATGAAACAAGTTGTGAATGCTAAACTAACAAAAGGATATGAACATTGGAAAAGTGAGTTCGAGAATGAGGAATCTCGCAAGGTTCGCTCTGAGGCTGGTATCACAATTATCGGGTATGGCTGGTCACCACAAACCGAGCGAATTTACGTTGTCCATGAGATCGAATCCATGGAAGTTCTTCAAAAGGTGATGGCTGAAAATCAACATCTTCTTGACAAGTCTGGGGTTGATATGACCTCAATGGAATTTGTTAATCTGGAAAGTTGATGTTTCTAAGAGCCGGATTGAATTCAAGTTGATTAGAGTTTGAGAAGAGATTGTTGAAACAATGTTGGCACTGGGCATCCAGCAACCCCAATAAACTTTTTCATTCAATATTAAGGAGCAGAGAATGGCACTTTATTTGGCAAGAGCAAAGTACAGCAATGCAGCATTCAAGGGCATGGTTGAGAGCCCACAAGATCGTGAGGCTGCGGCCAACAAATTATTTGGTGCACTCGACGTGAAGATGCACAACCTTTATTTCAGCGTGAGTGGTGCAGAGATTGTGGCAATTCTCGAAGGCAGTGCCGAAAACTTGGCTGCTGTAGTGATGGTTACATCATCAACAGGCACATTTACTTCGTTTGAGACAATTGAGATCATCGATTCCAAGTCAATGACCTCTGCAATGGAAACTGCCAACAAAGTGGTTTCTGCCTATCAGGCGCCCAATCAATAAATAGGATCTCACACCTAGACTAAAGAAAGGTAAGAATGGGATTAATGAAAGATTTACATGATGCTTTTAATGCAAAAGATTTGGAAACTTTGGATAAATTGATGGCTGATGATTTTGTTTTTGTACGTCATCAAAGCGGAACGGAAGTCACCAAAGCAGAAATGCTTGGTTGGGATTGGTTCAAACCTGATGCACCAACTGTTATCACCAAGAACTTCAGGGTGATTTACGAAAATGATGAGATTGGGGTTGCTCACGAATTCAATGAGTATCCAGACGGAAGCAAGGAGGCTTTAATGGGTGTTCATACGATCAGGGATGGCCAAGTTACTCGACTAGAGACAGGGGCAACCCCTCTTAAATAATCTCGACTGCTTCAAAGGGACTCAATCGGCTTGAACCCCAAATCCTCGGATGGAGAATTCCATGAATATTTGTATCGTGACAAAGTTTGATTGTTCTTACGAAGAGTTTACGGCAATGCTGGCTGAGGTAGGAGATGATGTTCGCCGGTGCACTTCCGCGTGGGAAGTAACGAAACTGAACGATGATACGGCGGTTGGACTGTTGAATGTGACTGATATGGAGGGCCTCCAAAGCGTCATGTCATCACCCAAGGTTCAAGAATGGAATACAGCAAACAATGCTGTTGCTGATGTCTATGCGCTTGAGAAAGTTTCTTAATCCACCAAACACATGAGATCCCATCCAACCGGATCCCTCCCAGCTTCAAATCCCTCATAGATGCTAAGGATCACGCATCGTGTTCACCCCAGAATTACAAGAGGCAACAATGGCATCTCTCAAGGTATGCAATTGCGCAAGAGGAGAACCGAGTCTTCCAGCGAGTAGGTCGCCTTCGGCGGTTTTACCCCAATTGGCAGAAAAAGATTTCTCACTTGTGGATAAGCTTTATCACCCTATGTATCCTTCCACAGACAACTTGTTTGGTGTAGAGATGAACCTTGAGAATGATAAATCAACACTTTTTGATTATTCTTAGGCTGGATTGAGTTGATACTGATATGCGTTATCAATTACTAAGCTTTCGAAGTGCTCTTCGATTTCCTGAAAAACGCTTTCCAGATTGTGGTTCTGCTTTACATGTTGGATTGCTGCCGTTCCTAATCGATGTCTTAGATCTTCTTGCTTGATAACCCTTCTCAAGCCTGCTTCTAAATCGCGGATATCGCTATAACTAACCAGTAGGCCATTGTGATTGTGTCGCAGAATTTCTCGAATACTTTGTAAGTCGGAGGCCACGACTGCGCAGCCGCTTGCCATGTACTCTAGGACCGCATTGAGCATCCCCTCATCAGTTGAATACAGAATTCCAATGTCCTTATTTTCTAAAAAGGAGTAGGGTTCAACGAATCCCCAAAAAGTGATTATATCCTTTAACCCAAGATGGACTGCCAAATCTCTCAAAGGGAATTCTTCTGGTCCAACTCCACCGATGTGCAGATGCCAAGGCAATTCTGTCATCCTACTAAGCGCTTCCAAAACAAGATGAACCTGTTTCCGCCTGCTCAATTTTGCCACGATTGCTAATTGAGGAATTTCGTTTTTTGAAGTTTTCTCCGTAACTCGCTTGACCACATTTTGGAAATTCCTAACCTTCCCCTTCAATTCAGGTCGTTGTTGAAAGCTTGTTAAGAGGGACATACTTGGAACAAGCACTTGGTCAACCCAATATTGATATTCCCATCGCTGACGAACAGAATTTTTCAGATCACTTGCTAGACCCAAGCGATTCACATGGGTAATGCCAAGAATTCTCGCTGCCATTCCAGCGGTTCTAATATCCTTTGAGATATTGGTTACCACCAGATCGGTTTTTTCAGATCTCATCAATCGGATGAACTTGTGAACTGCAATGGGGTTGTAATCAGCACCAAAGTGCAGGCAATTGACGGGGATTGAATTCTTTTGGCAAAAGTCCCTCAATGCGTCACCCTTCCTACAGATGAAAGACACCTGATGATTGCGTTGATGCAGAAAAAAGCCGAGGTGAGCCATCCATGTTTTGATGCCGGCCCAATGGTTCATTGAGTTTACAAAGAGTATATTCATCTTTGCTTTTTCAAGTTCACTGGAGATTCCAAGTAGATTCAGATTGAATTTAAAAATAAAAATACCAACTAGAAGATAGTTAAAAAGCAAGCATTTTTTGGATGAGGGACAAATTTGCTAAATTATGGATCTTTGGCCAGTTTTGGCGTCCGATTCAAAGACCGCCGGAATTAGTAATCAGTCGGCGGGTGGTAGTGAGATGCACGGTCAGGTTTATATCGAGACCGTACATCCCATCAGGTAGAACAAGATGAAGAGACAGATATCCCGTACCAAACAGAGTTGAGGGGATGTTTAGTAGGGACACTCAGCCGTACAGCTTGGGTTACTGAGCAGTTCACCGTATCGCTTTGGCTTAGAAAATAATAACCACCAAAAGTTAGTTTTTTATTAGAGAAAAAAATTTCTGAGATTTTCTAATAGTCTGAAATGGGAATCAAGTCGAGTTACCGAGAGAGGCATCTGAGATGAACTGCACTTCAAAAGTGCAGGTTCGCCAACCCGCACTGCCCTCGGCAAGTTTGAAAGTGGTATGTGGGATCAAACGCTATTGCAGGCAAATGAATTCTTGTGAGGAAGCGAGAGATTTTCTGAATCAATGTGGACTCAGTCGACCTAACGAATTAGAGCATGGGAAGTTGTTGACTATCCATAGTTGAACGAGGTGTTAAGCATAAGGCTGCAAATGGGTATCACTTTGCTGATGGCTTGCTGACTAGAGGGCACTTGAACGACAAAACCGACTGGCAACTGAAAGGTAGCCACCACAAAGATCAATTGAGTAATGATTGAAGCTCTTTTCTAATAATTTTTTAACTTAAGACTAATACAGAGTTAACATTTGTACATTAATTTTTTCACTGACCGACTCAGGATGAATTTGAATTTCAAATAAAAGGAGTTTGCTGTGAAAAAATTCTGTTTTCTATCGTTAGCTACGTGGTTGCTGATCCCGGCAATGATTGCTTCCGGAGAGCCTCGAAAAGTACTTAAAGTTGGTGTGCAAATGTTCGGCAAGGTTTTCGACCCTGCAGCCCAATATAACAACGCATCTGCACAATATCACATCAACTTGCACGACGGGTTGGTTCGCCTCAGTACCATGGAGGTACCCCATAAAGTATTACCTGCGATAGCAACAAGCTGGAAAGAAATCTCCCCCACCATTACTGAATTTAAGCTTCGTCAAGGAGCAAAGTTTTGGGACGGAACTATCATCACCGCTGAAGATGTGAAGTGGTCGCTGGAAAGGTCAATTAATCAGGATCATCCGGCGTACACAGGCGGCGCATTCGGGCGTGTTCTTTACAACTTTGAGAAAGTCGAGATAGTCGACTCATCTACGGTTCGTGTCCACAACAGAAGACCCGATCCGCTGAAGTATGTAATGTTAGCCCAAACGACATCTGCAATTCTGTCAAAAAAGGCATTCGACAAGGCTGCAAGTCCAGAGGATTTTTTCAGAGACCCCATTGGATCTGGGCCTTACAGGATCGCTGATTTCAAACAGGATCAGTATGTCAAGTTTGAATCTTGGGACAATTACTGGGGTGAAAAACCGCCGTTGGAGGAACTCTGGTACTATGCTATACCCGAAGCAACCTCCAGAATCACTGCACTCGTCAACGGTGAAGTCGATATGATTGTTGACATTCCACCGGACCTGAAAAGCGCGCTAGATGGCAAAGAGGGAATCAAGTCTCAAGGAGTGACCTTAGACATGTTTTACGCTTGGATGTTCAATATGACTCGCGAGCCACTAAAGGATCAACGAATTCGCAAGGCTCTATCACTGGCCATCGACCGAAATGCACTCAACCAGGGATTATATGAAGGCAAGGGCGTAGCTCCCACTGCCCACCATTATCCTGGACGGACCGGCTATATTCCAGGCTGGGAAATTTATGAGTACAATCCAGAAGAAGCCAGGCGTCTGCTGAAAGAGTCTGGCTATAATGGGGCTGAGGTCGAAATAAGTGACTGCAATTACTACTACCTTTACAACGATTTAGCGACTCAGGCAATTGCAAAAATGTGGGAAAAAGTCGGAGTCAACGCAAAGGTTAAAGAGTACGGTCCCGGCAGTTGGCCTCCGATGCAGCCTGTAGAGGAATATAACATGGTGCGATGCTGGTCGAATCCAATGTATTTTCCAGATATGATGGGAGGAGTGGATCCTCACTGGGCTCCATCGAGCTGGCCCTATCTACAGGGGCAGCAGCCAATAATATCGGAGGGAGGGGAATTACACGAGATATATATTGGTCTCTGGACCAAGGCTCGCTTCGACCCAAATTCGGAGAGGAGGAAGCGTTATTATAAGCAGTTTGTCGAGTTCCTAGAAGATGAGGTAACCCCATTTTTTGTAGCCTACCAACCACACTTGTACCTTGGAATGGACGAGGATATCGAGTTTGAGGCGCCTGCGAACTATCGGCCATATACCATGCCCTTCCGAGCCGGTGACGTGAAATTCAAATAACCGATTTACATGGCACAGCACAACGAATAATCGTAGGCTACTGAGTAAATTGTAACACTTTTGGGGGCGCCCTTCCAGTTTGCTGGAGGCGCCCCCCTTTTTTGTTCCGGAAGTCATTTTGCCTCAACCTAGGAGGACTTAGGGATGGGAGAATTCCTGGTACGGCGCAGTCTAAAAACATTGGTCACTTTGTTTGTAGTGATAACGGCCGTTTTTTTACTGACTCGGATCAGCGGGAATCCTTTCGAAATCGAGTATCGGGAGGCAGGTCTCACACCCGAAATGATGCAACAACTTGAGGAGTACTACGGGCTTAACGAACCGTTGTGGACGCAGTTCTTGATCTATCTTCGCGAACTTGCAAAGGGCAACGCTGGAAAGAGCATCACGACATACCCTGGGGAGCCTGTTACAGCGATTTACTGGCAAGCAATTCAAATGACAGGCAAGCTGATAGTGTGGTGTTTTTTTGTTGGTATTTTATTTGGAGTAATGCTCGGGATAATCGGGGCGATCAGAAGGAATTCAGCTGTCGGTCAAGCCGCAATGGCTTTAGCCTTTGTTGGATATGCCTTCCCAGACTTTGTTATAGCAATCGGACTAATCCTGATTTTCAGTTATAATCTTGGCTGGTTTCCAAGCATGGGAGATGCAACCCCGGCTCACTTGGTTATGCCCGTTTTCACTTTGTCAATTCGCAGTATGGCCGAAATCTGCCGCTTCACTCGCAGTTCAATGCTTGACGTAATGTCACAAGATTACATCAGAACAGCGCGAGGCAAAGGGCTGTCTGAAAAGATTGTCACCTACAAACATGCCCTCCGCAATAGCTTAATTCCTGTAGTAACCATTTTTGGGACCCAGTTGTCTGGACTAATTTCTGGTTCAGTAATTGTAGAAACCATATTTGCCCGACCAGGATTTGGCTACACATTGATCACAGCGGTAACAGCGCGAGACTACCCCGTTGTTCAATTCGGTATAATTATCGTAGCAGTGATAGTAATCGTAATAAACCTTTTCGTGGACATTCTTTACAGCGTAATCGACCCTCGAATACGTACAGAGGCATAGAGCCGCTCAGGAAAAAAATATTGGGAATCATCCACAAAATCCAATGTAGCAAAAAACAATTTGGACAAAAAATCTTAGAGCCTTGCTTAATTACCGAATTACGTCTCAAAAATTTAATTTCTGACTCTTTCACCAATATCTGCAGAAATTATGCTACTTTTCGATTCTTCTCAGCACAGCCTATTCACCTGAAATTAACTACAAAGCATCCTGCATGTCTTAAATACTCACTTTTAAAGGTTTCATTTCATGAAAGAAAAAACGGTTGGTAGTAGTGTCGATTCGCCCCGAAAGGTTCTCCTGATCACAGCTGATCAGTGGAGGGGAGACTGCATTGGGGTTGCTGGCCATCCAACAGTCAAAACACCAAATTTAGACCGTTTAGCTTCAGAAGGTGTGTTATTCAATAAGCATTATTGTCAAGCAGTTCCGTGCGGTCCCTCCCGTGCGTCTTTACTCACAGGAATGTACTTGATGAACCATCGTAGTGTAAATAACGGCACTCCACTCAATAGCCATTTTACAAACCTTGCTTTGGAGTCTCGAAAAGGAGCCTATGAACCAACTCTTTTCGGTTACACAGACACCTCGATGGATCCAAGGGGACTTCATCCTAACGA
>JACLAC010015620.1_pt1 | contig 27124 bp, 13 predicted proteins | sample 8027881 | NCBI WGS metagenome assembly JACLAC01 (sample SAMN15725517, study PRJNA655200) | protist metagenome | isolation source: fluorescence activated cell sorting (FACS) single amplified genomes of... | place: Spain: Blaines Bay Microbial Observatory, Mediterranean Sea | collected 2016-01-19 | reverse complement strand
TTTAAATAAAACGTTTCAAATTGATCGCCATGGTGAAATAAATTTACCTGAAATAGGATTAGTTCAGGTTGGTGGTTTAAACAAAAAAGAATTAAAAAATCATATTAAAAAAGAACTAAGTAAAGTTATTCGTAATTTATCATCATTACAAGTTTATATTTCAAAAAAACAGTTATTAATTCATGTTGAAGGTTATATTAAATCTCCTGGCGAATATACGCTAAAACAAAATGCAAGTATTCAAATGGCTATTCATGCTGCAGGTGGATTACGCCCTGGGGCGCAGTTAAACCAAATGAAATTAAAGCGTAATAATAAAACGATTGTATTTAACTATAAAGAGTTTCTCGATTCTGGAAATACTTCTTCGCTGCCTTCTTTAGATTCTTTAGATACTTTATTCATTCCCGCTTCGCCCATGATTGGTAATGTGGCGCAATTTTTTGATCCTTCTAGCTCATCTAACATTGTTGGTGATGCTGAAAATCATAAAACATCAATAAAAGTGTTTGGTGAGGTAATACAACCGGGTAATTTTTCTCCTAAAGAGGGAAATACATTAATTGATCTTATTATGAAAGCAGGTGGTGTTACACGCTATGCATCGGTTGAAAATATCCGTGTGATCATGGATGGCTTACCTCAAATTTTTGATTTAAAAAAATATTTAGATACAGGGGATCTTTCTTTATTACCTAAAATAAAGCAAGGGGCAACTATTTTTGTCCCTAAGCAAGAAGAAGAAATAAAATCAAATGCTAATACGGTTTATGTGATGGGAGAGGTGGCAAAACCTGGGGCTTATGAGGGCAAACCCGGTGCGAGTTTAATTGATATTTTAGCCAATGCAGGGGGGCCTACGCGTTATGCTGAAAGCCGTCAAATTCGCGTTATAAAAGCAAACGGTGAGACGATCCCTTTTAATTTAGCTCTTTTTTCAGAAGGCAAAATGAATATTCCTTTACCGCTTATTAGTGGAGGCGATGCGATATTTGTACCTGAAAAATCAGACATGAATGAAAAATCATGGTTAAAGATCCCACCGGAAAGGGCTGTAAGGGTGCTAGGTAATGTTGAGCGCCCCGGGCGAGTTGAATGGTCTGATGAAATGTCGTTATTAGATTTATTGGCTCATGTGGGCGGCCCAACGATTTATGCTGATACCAGTAATATAGAAATACTGACTTTTACAGAAGATGGCAAAAGCCAAGTGAGCGCGTTTGATCTTGATCGTTTTATAAAAGAAGGTAAATCTGATGAAGCGCTTCCTCTTATAAAGGCAGGCTCAACAGTGCGTATTCATAATAATGCGGCAGATGTTGTTGATCAAAAAGCAATTAAAGTTTTTGGTGAGGTTATAAAACCGGGCAGCTATGCCCTTAAAAATAATGATTCTTTAATTGATCTATTGATGCGAGCAGGCGGGGTGACACGCTATGCTTCTGTTGAAAATATCCGTGTAATTTCAAATGATGAACCATTAAGTTTTAATTTAAAAGGTTATTTAGATACCAATGATAAGCGTTTGATCCCTTCACTCTCACAAGGGGCAACTATTTTTGTTCCAAAGCAAGAAGAAGAAATAAAAGCCGGTGATAACACTGTGTATGTCATGGGGCAAGTTGCAAAACCAGGCGCGTATGAAACACGGCCTGACGCTTCATTTATGGATATTTTAGCCACAGCGGGTGGGCCTAATCGATATGCGGATATTCACCATATCCGCATCATTAGAAATAATAATCAAGTTATTTCTTTTAACCTCGCTAAGTTTTCAAACGGAGAGAGGGAGGAAAAATTACCTGATCTGCGCGGTGGAGATGCGATATTTGTGCCTCAAAAACTTGATTTTAATGTGATGTCATGGTTAAGAGTTCCCCATAACCGTTCAATACGCGTCATAGGAGAAGTACATAGACCTGATCGCATTGAATGGTCAAAAGAAATGAATTTAATTGATATTTTGGCTTATGTTGGTGGCCCTAAACCAAACGCAGATACAGCACGCATTGAAGTGATAACGCCCTTAGAGAGCGGTAAAAATAAGCGCAGTATTTTTAATTTAGACACTTACATAAAAACAGGTCAGCTTGAAAATACGTTACCTAAAATACGTGCAGGTACACTAATACGAATTAATGATTTACCTTATGATCCGAATGATAACAAATCTCGTTGGGTGCGCCAAAGCTCAGAAGATTCAATTTATATTTTTGGTCAAGTCGGTGCTCCAGGACGTTATCGCTTTACAAGTGAAATGCATTTTTTAGATATTCTTGCTGCTGCTGATGGGCCCACAGACAAAGCCGATATTCATAATATCCGTATTACGCATTTAAATGAAAAAAAAGCAAAAGTATCAAAACTTAATCTTGCTTTGTTTTTTGAAACAGGTGATGAGAGTCTTATTCCTCAAGTAAAAAAAGGGGATTCTATTTTTATTCCTGAAAAAGATAAGAATTGGTTAGATGAACCGCCGTCAGACACCGTGCGCATTTTAGGTGCTGTGCGCACCCCTGGGCGATATGTTTTTGATGATCATATGACGATTTTAGATTTATTGGCAGAGGCTGGAGGGCTTGAGCCTTATGCCTATGAACAAAAAATCACGATTGTTAATATGTCTTGTTGTGATAATCAATCAAGAACGTTTAATTTACTTAAATTTTCACAAACAGCCCAAATAAAAGATCTTCCAGTATTAAGGGCAGGAGATACTGTTTATATCCCCAATGAAAATGAAAGTATGGGCGCGAAACTAAGGCAGACACTCACCGATCTTTTCAAAATTGTCGGCATTGTTTCTTTATTTGGTATTTTATAATGATAATTTCACCGCTCGATCTTGAGATTGAACGTATTTATTACACACTTGTTCAGCATAAATGTAAAAGCGTTGCTTTTACCTCAACGGCTCCTAAACAAGGGGTAACATCCATTGCTGCAACTCTTTCACATCGCGCATTACTGGCAGGAAAATCAAGTTTATTAGTTGATTTAAATCTTATTCATCCAAACCTTATTAGTCATGGCATTAAAAATATACTCCCACATTTAGAAAATAATCACATCTCATCTAAAAGCATTGAAGATCAAAATGTTTCAAAAACAGCTGATGAGATGATCCCAGAGCTTATTTCAGTTGCTCCCTATAATATCTCGTTAAACGGCGTTATTGCTCCTCATTCATTGGAAATGATTATAAATTTGCGTCGACCAGAAGTATTAGAAAAATATATTAAAAAATGGGAACAAGACTATGATTTAATCGTTTTTGATACCTCGCCCCTTTCTTTTGATAATGATAAAAATACCATTTGTGCAGAACGTGTTGCACTTTCTTGTGATGGCGCAATATTGGTTGTTATGGCAGGAGAAACCATTGAGCCTAAAGTAGAAGAAGTGGTAAAAAAATTTAAATATGCGAATGTGAATTTGCTTGGCTGCATTATTAATGATAAAAATTACCCATCATTAAAAAATGAAATGTTACGAGAAATTAATCGGTTAGAAAAACATTTTCCTTCAATGGCTCGCTGGCTAAAAAATCGAGTATTGAAAAGTCATTTGTTATCACTTGAGATATAAATATGACAGTTATCATCAATGAAAAATGTAACCCAGTGAACTTAGACGTCATTAGTAATAAAAGGCGAGCTATTACAAAAATATTAAAAGAACGAGGTGTAAATCAAAAAGTATTAAATAATATTGCGTTGTGTTTTTCTGAAGCAGCAAGCAATATTATTAAATATTCAATTCCTTCTCCGAGCGAATTAAAAATTATATTTGAATATAAAGACAATCACTTTTATCTACATTTATTTGATGATGGGAAATATTGGGACCCTACCAGTGTTTCTGCAATAGGCTCTCTTAATACCTTTGAAGAAAAAGAAACAGGGCGAGGATTAGCGCTAATTTTTAGCCTAACAGATGATGTGAAATATTCAGCCAACAAAATGACGAAAGAAAATTGTTTGTCATTATCATGGGAAATTCAACAATCTGCACATAAAGCAAGCGTTCTCATTGTGGAAGATGATGATAGCCAAAGGCGCTTAATTAACGCTTATTTAATGCATGATTTTCATGTTTATGAAGCATCTAACGGTGAAGAAGCTTTATCTTTTTTAAAACATAATACCATTGATCTGGTTATTTCTGATATTCGTATGCCTTCTATGAATGGATTGGATCTTAAAAAATCTTTGCATAAAGAAGGAAATACATTATTAACGCCTTTTATTTTCTTAACCCACCTTGATAATAAAGAGATCAGAAATAATGCTATGGGGTTAGGTATTGACGATTATTTACTTAAACCAGTAACTAAAAAACAATTATTAAATAGTGCTCAACGTGTTTTACGCCGCTCTGAACAAATTTATCGTCAACTAACGGATAAAATAAATCAACGTATAACCCAAGCATTAACACCTCGTCTGCCAAAAAATATACATTCTTGGGCGTTAAGTGTCAGCTCTAGAAATACAGGCATAGGCGGTGGAGATCTAATTTTATACCGTGATTTTGATGAAGCTATTATGATTAATTTACTTGATATTATGGGGCATGATGTTAGCGCAAAATTTTTCTCTTATGCCTATGGCGGTTATTTGAGGGGATTGATGTTTCATATTGATAGTAAAAAAGATCCCTGCGCAACCTTATTACATCAATTATCCAACTGCGCCATGGACGATCGGCTTTTATCTCAAGTTATTTTAACCTGTTTTTCTGTCATGCTTCATCCTAATGGAAAAATTGAAATGGCAAATGCAGGGCATCCTCTCGCGATTAAAGTCACCCCAACATCTTGTAATTTCATCAATGTCAGCGGTGCATTAGCCGGTGTTTTATATAACACTGATTATCAAAGCTTATCATTCATAATTAAAAAATCTGAACGAATCGCTTTATATACCGATGGGTTGTTTGAAGCGGCTGAAAGCGCAGATGCAAGAAAAGCGCTAGAAACCGCTGTTATGCAGCGATTAAAAGACACGTTATCGCTTCCTTTAAATGAAGCCAATGAAAAAGTTATGGCAAAATTTGACACGATAGGAAATTATCAGCGTGATGATGCAACGCTTATTTTACTTGAATGGAATGGAGATTAATGCTCTAAAAATAAGCGGTTATACCAATATGCTTGAATGTGCGTAAAGGTGATAAATAATTTCACCCAATAAGTATAAGGTAAACGATGTAATTAGGGTGAGTGGGAGAAGCTAGCGCATTTGCAGTTTTAAAGATGAAAGGGATATTTTGCATTTTTGCATCTTAACCTTACTTTTTTTATTTTAACATGAGACCATTTAGTGAAAAAAATCAACCTAGCCCTCATGAAAATTAATAATCTATTTATTATATCCTCGCTCGCTCTTTTACTTTACCTGCTTATTTTTGAATTACCTGCCTTGGCGTTATCTTGGCGTTTTTTTATTATTTTGATTTTTGTGTTTTTAGTCTCTTTTTTTATTAACCTCAAACAAAGTGTACATATTTTTGAAAAAAATAACGATAACAGACTTGATGTGTTTAATATTCCCCCTATTGATGAGTTAAAAGAATCTATTTACAGTGCATCCAATGATGCTATTGTTGTTGCGAATGAAAAAGATATTATTGTTGAATTTAGCCCTGTTGCTGAAAAAATATTTCAATGGAAACGAAATGAAATCATTGGTAAATCTATGTCTGAAACTATTATCCCACCTAATATGCGAAAAGCACACCAACGCGGAATGGCACATTTTATTAAAACAGGTGAAGCGCCAGTTCTTAATCAATTACTTGAACTAACTGCAATAAGCAAAGATCAACAAATTTTTCCGATTGAAATATCTATTTCTGCGGCGAAACGAGATAAGGGATATTTATTCGTTTCTTATATTCGAGATATTAGCAAAAGACAGTATAACGAAACAATGTTAAAAATATCGGCGCAAGCTTTTGAGACGCTTCAGCCTATGTTTTTTACAGACAGCCAAGGTAAAATAATAGAAACCAATCCAGCATTTGTTGATACAACCGGTTACACTGCACGATCTTTAAAAGGTTTGTTATTTAAAAAGTTCACTTTTAAAGGGGATTTTTTAAAACATAAAGTGTGGCAAGATGCAAAATTAAAAAATAAAGGAAACGGTGAATTTGCATTAAAACATGCTGATGGGCATTTGATACCTGTATATATGACATTGATTTCAATTAAAAATAAAGAAGATTGTATTGAGCATTATATTGGTCATTTTTTCGATCTTACGAAAGAAAAGCAAAATCAAGCTAATTTATTAAATGCACAATATGCAGCGGAGCATGCAAACGCAATAAAAGGGCGTTTTCTTGCTAATATGAGCCATGAAATTCGCACACCCATGAACGGTGTTGTTGGTATTTTAGATTTATTAAAACAAACGTCTTTAACAGAGCAACAAAAAAATTTAATTAATACGGCTCAATGCTCTAGTGATTTATTATTAAATATAATTAATGATATTCTTGATTTTTCTCGATTAGAGGCAAATAAATTAGAACTTGAAAATAAACCTTTCTTTTTACATGATGTTTTTAATGAATGCATTGATATTCTTAATACAGAAGTCAAAAAAAAGAAATTGGATAATTCTTACTCTATTCAACCCGATACACCCAATTATGTTGTAGGTGACAGTGAACGTATTAGACAAATTATTTTAAATCTATTATCAAATGCCATTAAATACACAAAAAAAGGCTTTATACGCGTTAATTTATCTTGTATTGAGTGGCATAGGCAGAATAGTAGAATTTTAATTCAAATAGAAATCAGTGATTCAGGTATTGGGATTGAAAAAAATCAACTAAATACGATTTTTGATGAATTTTCAATGATTGAAAATAGTTATAATCGTCAGCAGCAGGGGAGTGGTTTAGGGCTCGCTATTTGTAAGCAATTAGTTAACCTTATGCAGGGTAAAATTTTTATATCGAGCCAATTAAATGAAGGATCAACTTTTACAGTTCATATTCCGCTTGAAAAAATAAGTCATCAAACCGACGAAAAAAAAGAAGTTAAAGATAAAAAACAGCGTTTTAAAATAAATAAAAATATAAAAATATTAATGGTTGACGATCACCCCTCTAATCAAATGATAATGAAAACAATGATGGAATTTTCAGGTATAAAAATAGAGATTGTAGATAATGGTAAAAAAGCGATAGAAGCGGTGAAAAATAACCACTACGATATTATTTTTATGGATATTTCAATGCCAGGGATGGATGGCACTGAAGCGACAAAGCGCATACGCGCATTAGGTAAAAAAGAGATTGTTATTATTGCATTAACAGCACATGCTATCTTGGGTGACAGAGAGCGATTTTTAAATTCAGGAATGAATGACTACATCAGTAAACCTTTTATACGCGATACGATTTTAGCCTGTATTGCTCGTTGGCAACCGAGTGTTTCTATATCAGCCAATACATCTTCATACCGTGATGATAATCAAAGTGATCATATTTCAGTTATAGAAAATAACGAGCTTACCGATGATTTTTCGACCCACCATTCTGTTAACGAAAAGACACTGGATCAGCTTATTGATGATACATCAAAAGAAATAGTGATAGAGTTACTTAGCTTATACGTTCTTGATGCGAAAATAAGGATAGAAAAAATAAAAGAGGCTAAAAATAATAAAGACTATAAAGCCGTCGAATTTCAAGCCCACGCTTTAAGTGGCGCAGCTGCTGCACATGCCCATCAAGCCATTTCTGATCTTTGTCAATTAATTGAAACCCATTGTATTAAAAACGAAAATGAAAAGGTGGTTATTTACACAAACCAATTACTCGAAGAAGCCGATTTTTATTTTGAAGTATTGAATGAAAAAATCCTAGCGCTTCAAAAATAGTGAATCTAAGCAACGGATACTTTTTGTGAAAATTACAAGCCGTTGAAAATATATCCTTAATCCTTAATCCTTAATCCTTAATCCTTAAAGTTGCAGATGCGTTGGCGGTTTGAATTCACCTTCGCGTATAGAAAAAAAGACAAGATGCCGATTATCTTAGAGGAAGATCTTGTTTTTAAAGTGTGACATGGGTCAAATTGCAATTACTCTTGTCTCTTATCTTGTAACTGAGGAATAATACCGAAAATATGCGAACCACCTCATTTAATTAAGTGATATCTATGAAACGACGTGATTTTATACGCTGCCTTACGGTTAGCTCTACAGCAGGTTTAGCGACTTCGGCATTAGCGACATCACATTTTACATTGAACACACCGGATAATAACACCGCGGAAAAAGAACAAAATAAGGCCAAGCAAAGTAGCGTTTATGGCAGTTTCACCCATGGCGTTGCCAGTGGTGATCCGCTTGCCAATCGAGTGATCATTTGGACACGATTTGTTCCTGATTCACTACTTGGGTTGAATAGCCTTGATGTTGTATGGGAAGTGGCGTTAGATAAACACTTTAAAGACACCTATTCATCAGGCGTCACACTAGCCCATTCAAATAAAGATTTCATCGTCAAAGTTGATGTTGAAGACTTGAAACCAAATAAGACATATTATTATCGTTTCTCTGTTGGGCAAATTAAATCCGCAGTGGGCGTGACAAAAACGCTTGCGAAGCGCAATGTAAAAAAAGTTCGTTTTGCTATTGCCACTTGTGCGAATCATCCTGCCGGTTATTTTAATGCGTACGCAGAAATTAGTCGCCAACATAAAAAAGCCGCCTACGATGCTTTGCTTCATATTGGTGATTATATTTACGAATATGGCATGGGTGAATATGCAAGCGAACATGCTATTGAATTGGATCGCGTCCCGTCACCGGCTCATGAATGTGTGACATTAAGTGATTATCGCAAGCGTTATGCGCAATATCGCTCGGATCCTGATCTGCAAACCTTGCATGCACAAATGCCCTTTATTCATATTTGGGATGATCATGAAATTGCGGATAACACATGGAAAGAGGGTGCTTTAAATCACCAGCCACAAGAAGGTGAATTTATTCAGCGTCGTAAAGATGCAATTCAAGCTTTCCACGAATGGTTGCCGATCCGCGATAATATGGTTGAGAAAGGTGAAATATATCGAAGCTTTGTTTTTGGTGATCTCGTTCATCTATTGATGCTTGATACACGAGTGACAGGGCGTTCAAAACAGCTTGATTACAGCAACTACAGTAAGTCTGATCCTGATGCAGCTTATGACGCATTGCAAAAAGATTTATATGCAAGTGACCATCATCTACTTGGCGCAATGCAGAAAAAATGGATTAAAAAAGAATTAGCTCAACATCAAACGCGTTGGACTACATTAGGGCAACAAGTCCTGATGACGAAAATGAATGTGCCTTTTAACCTATTATTAGCGGTGATGGGCGCAAAAGAAGCCAAGAAAAACAACACCTATTTTGACCCAAATATTGTGTTAGAGGCGGCAAAAAACCCAAGTTTATTAATGTCACCTTATAATCTTGATGCGTGGGATGGCTATCCAAGAGACCGTGAATGGTTATATTCAGAAATCAAAAAATATAACAAATCTTTAGTGAGTTTTGCCGGTGACACGCATAACGCGTGGGCGGGTCATTTACTTGATGACAAGCGAAATAATGTCGGTATTGAATTTGCGTCTCATGCGATTGGATCGCCAGGTTTTGACCATTACCTACCCAAATCCATTCTGCAACCGCTTGCTCTTTTAATGCCAGAGCTGATTGAGGATCTGGAATGGACGAATTTAAGCGATCGCGGCTTTATGTCAGTGACCTTTACCGAGGAAGAGGTGACATCGGATTGGATTTTCATCGACTCTATCTTGAAAAAAGACTACAAGGTCATAAACACGCGTTCATGCACCAGTGAAGATGGTTTAGATCTTGATTTTGATGACAATGAAGCGCTGGAAGCCGTAGAAGACTTTATCGACGAATTAACCGATTAATCGTTAAATCCATGCTTGTTATTGGAAAGCCATGCCCGTTATTGAACGGGCATTTTTTTTATTGGTGCCTTCTTACCTATCAGATTGAATGGTCATAATGGGATTGAACAAAAATCAGACTTGACAGAATAGAAGTTAAATGCGAACTTAAATGATAATCATTATCAAATAGGTGTCGTTATGATTAAAACCTTATCATTTGCAGTCATTCATTTTTTTAATGCTTTTATGATTGCTTACCTTTTGTCAGGCAGTTTGCTTATCGGTGGACTTGTCGCCTTAATTGAACCCTCTTTTAACACCATCGCTTACTATATTCATGAGCGTTTGTGGTCACTTGAACGTTTTACTCAATCCGTTTCTGACTCGCCGTTTAATAAAACCCTCACCTTTACTGTGATGCATTTTACGGTTGCGATTAGCGTTGTGTATTTGATCAGCGGCGATTGGTTACTGAGCAGCCTCGTTGCGTTAATCGAACCTTGCGTCAATTCGTTCGCTTATTATGTTCATGAGCAGGTATGGCAGAGAAAATTTGGTCATCGAAATAATGAAGTGGTTATTTAATTTGTCTCAATGTCACAACAGAAGACGAGAGTGTATTTATTTCATTTTGTTGTGACTCAGCTCTGCCATTTCGTTAATACCAAACTCCTGTCAACGATCACCGAAAACTGATCCACTTTTTAGTTAATTTCGATCAACCAAAAGTGATCCACTCAATTACTCAGATATTACTCCTGAACGACGTTTATCTTTAAGGCGATAACTATCACCGCTTAATTGAAGTACATGACTATGATGAAGTAGTCGATTCAGCATCGCAGCCGTTGATGTTGCATCATCCGCAATAACAGCCCAATGCTCAAATGAGTTTAAATTAAACGATTCACACAGATGTTTTATTTGTTCATGGAGTAACATGATGATCTCCAAACAGAAGATAATCATAAAGTGATATTGAATGCTGAAGATTCATTGCATCATTTGGTGGCACGACTTGTATTGTTAATGCCGATTGTTGGTCAGACCGGCCAAGTTAATTGTCGTCTAATATTCATCCTTGAAGATGCAGGAAGGCGGTAAACAATTCTTACTCTATGAGCATAAATAAACGATATGATTAGGGTGAATTTGAGCCGCCAACGCATCTGAGTTTCAAAGATGAAGGGTATATTTGTTATGGCAGGGGAGATTTATTTTCTTCTCGTATTTATAAAAAGATAATAAATTAAATCTAAATAAATTAAATATATAGATTCGATTAAACATTTATTGTACTAAAAGTGTTTGTTTATTTTGGTTTTTTATTGTCTAAACTGATGCGTGCTTTAAAGTTTCAAGTGTAAGGAAAACGAATACTTTAAAAAATAAAAGCATTCGCAAAACAAAAGCAATTGCAAAATAAAAGCATTCGCAAAACAAAAGCAATTGCAAAATAAAAACAATTGCAAAATGAAAATCAATTTGCAATTGTTTTTTTAGTCTCTATTTAATAATGTGCCTGATAACTAATTACTTTACATCTCTATCTAACCAATTGTTTTAAAAGTAATTTATTTGTAATTGCACACTTTTTTGTTTACCTTTTAAAGGTTTTTTTACTTGTTTAAATATTTATTTATTTACTTCATGGTGTGAAAAGACTTTAAAAAGTGGTTTGTTAGTTTTTATTTTCTATTATTTTGTGATGAAAGCTAGATAAATAAAAAAACCGTGTTTATACTGATATCAAAATAATAAAACTCATAAAATCATGTGGTGAGTTATATAAAATAAGAATCGCTTGGGTCTTTTGTTTTTGTTTCTTAAACGAAAGCATAAAGTAATAAGAAAGGGAATGTATCCGAGAAAAGTAAATGGAGAATTACGTGAAAAAAAGTGTCTTTTTGTTCCTATCAAGTTTAACGTTTTCTTTTTCTTCTATTGCAAGCAATGACGGTCCATTAAGCAGTCAAATGGATGCTTATGTCATTGAAGTGACAAAAGATGGAAAAGAATTGCGAAAACCTGCCGAAAATGTCTATCCCCAAGACAAAATTGAATATGAGCTTACCTACACAAATCAAACCGATAACCCACTTAATGGATTAGTTATTACTGGCCCCATACCGGTTAATACCGTGTATTTAGGGAGCACTAATAATACCTTGGTTGATTCTGAATTTGTTGTAAGTATTGATGGCGGAAAAACATTCGAATCTGAGCCTGTAAAAAGAGAAATTGTTAAAGACGGTCAAAAGATCCAAATAATCATTCCTCCTGAAAAATATACCGCTGTACGTTGGATCCCTAAAGAGCCCATTGATTCAATGGAAAGGCAAATTTTCACCTATCGCATAGAAGTGGAGTGAGCGTTAGGAGAAAGCATCCCCTTGCGTTCGCAAGGGGCAAGTGAAACCTAAGTTTAATTAACCAAACCCTTCTAAAGGTAACCACTTTATGAAAACGCATTTAAAACCTATAACCAAATGGTTTGCCGCGAGTCTCATAACGTTAGGTGCAGGCGCTTTTTCAAGTTATGCCCTTGCTGCTACGAGTGCTGGTCAGGAAATAAAAAACCAGGCTAATGTGACGTTTGAGGATCAATATGGCAACATGTATCAATCGACATCGAATGATGCAATTGTAACGGTTGCGCAGATTTATAGTGCAACATTGATAGCAGATAGAAACACAACCGCGTCAGCGGGTCAAACCGTTTACCTCCCTCACACCTTAACCAATACAGGTAATGGTCTTGATACTTACACCCTAAATATTCAAGATGATTTACCCGCTTTAGATCCTAGAGGTCCTGACACGATAAATACTGTGCCAAGTACGCTTGAGTTGATCCATGATGAAGATGGTGATGGCGTCGCAGAGCCTGGGGAAATGGTTTATAGCTCAGGGGATACTATTGGTGTACCTGGTGGTGAGCAACGTGAATTTTTAATTAAAGCTGTCATTCCTACAACAGCGCTTGTTACTGATACTGTCGGTGTTACCTTTACTGTGACATCAGCTAACGGTGCGGTAATCGATGAAAACAATAATGCAGATAATAACAACGCCGATTTAATAACAGTAACCAATGATGCTGTTTTAAATACGACTAAATCCGCAACACATCTAGAAAATATCACAGACGAAGACACATTAGGTATTGATGTTGATGCCGATGCAGGCAACAACTTACCCGTTAGCCTCATTCGTTACACGGTAACGGTTACAAATATGGGTAATTCAATTGCTAAAAACGTTAACATTTTTGATGGCATTCCAGAAGGCACATATGTTGTTGATGGTACTGGCACGGCTTATGATTTAGACAGCAGTGGTTTACTTGGTGTTAACGGTGATATTCCAATTAAGGCTGTTCCAAACTTAATTAATGAGTCAGATTTATCTCATGGTGTTGATTTAGATGGTGATAATCCATCAACTGAAACATCGGAAGGTAGCATTGCTTCTGGTCTTGATCTTAATCAAAATGGCACAACAACGGATACAGATGTACCAGGGGTTGTCGCTGTTGATAGTCAACTTGCACCAGGGGCGACTATTTCAATGACTTTCTATGTTGCTTATTCGCCTACTGTTGTACCCGGTGGTACATTTGTTAATAACAAGGCATATGTTTGTGCAAGTTTAAATGGTGATAATGATTTCACAGACCCAGGTGAGTGTAATGATGCCACACCAGGCGCAACACCAACGCCTAGCATGTCAAATGAAACCACGACTGAAACAACAACAACAACCGGTGTGTTATTGTCAGACACAGGCCCTCAAACAGGTGCTTCAGGTGGTGGTGATGCTGATAATTTAGTTAATGCTTTTCAAGTTGTTGCAAGTTCACCTGCAGGAGCAGATGTATTTTTCTATAACATAGTAACAAACACAGGTAATACTGAAGATAGCTTTGATTTATCAACAGTTAATACTGATTTCCCATTAGGGACTACGTTTGAATATTGGACGGCGGACGGTAGTGCGCAACTTTCAGACAGTAACGGTAATAATATACCTGATACTGGACCAATCCCTCCCTCTACCTGTACAGCTCCATCTGTTGTTTTAGATGATGATATCAGTGATCCATCTTTGGGTATCACATTGGAATGTAATCAAACGCTAATTCGTTTTGTTGCAAAACTGCCATCAAACGTTGCAAGCAGCCCTACGCCGTTTGACGCAGTAACAACAGCAACTTCATATAATGATGTGAATGAAGATGATTCAGTAACAGAAACGCTTACAGAAATAACAGCGCCAACAGTTGATATTGCAAATACACTCATTGATAAAAACGCCCCTGTTTATAACATTAACCCCGACATAGACTTAGATCCTGTTGTTGTTGCCGGTGGATTTGATGAGGCAGATGTTGCAAGCGTATTCAATGTTGACTACGGCACAACAGTAAGTGTTCCTCTTTATATTGCAAATGAAGGTGGAAGCGGTGATTCATTCTTACTACGTGCAGAAGGAAGTTATGACACAACAGCAATGACTTGGGATGCTTCATTACCAACGGGTTGGACTGTTGTATTCAAACATGCAGGTATTGATACGGATGCGGACGGTACTGTTGATATAGCGGGCACCAACGATATCATTTCTGCAACACCTACAATTCCTAGTGGTTCTGTATTTTGGGTAACGGCAGAAGTAACTATTCCATCTATTCCTGCGCAAGTACTTGCAAATAGCGATCAGGATAATGCAATAAATGCAAACCCAACCTCAGACACTGATCTTGATTACATCATATCAATGGTTGTTGAATCTACAACTTCAGGTGCTTTAGATCGTAAAGTTGAAGCGTTTGATGTTTCTAATTCAGGTTCTATTGATATCACTCCATCTAATTTGAATAATCAAGTAGAGAAGGGAGGTCGTGTTGATTATGAGCATACTTTAACAAACTCTGGCAATACAGTAGAGGTTATTGAACTTAGTGCTGCAAATGATCAAACAGGCTTTACTAATACTATCCGCATAGATGTAACAGGTGATGGTTTACCGGATATTGAACTTGGTAACTTGTGTAACGGAACTTACACCTCACCAATAACTGTTGAGCAAGGCGATAGCACAACGGCACAAATTGATTTCACTTGTGATTCACCAACTGACACTGTGCCTGAGCTGACACTTGACCCTGGTGAGAAAGTGCCTTTACTTGTTACTGTGTTTGCACCGTCAGGTGCTGCTGAAAATACAACGAACATCACGACAATTTCAGCAGAAACGTCGGATCCAACAGTGAGCGCTGAAGCAAAAGACGGCACCAAAATTGTAGAAGGGCAAGTTCGTCTTCTTAAATATGCAGATATAGACACTGACTGCGATGGCGTTCCAAACGACGATAAATCATTTTTGAAAGTTGAAACAACACTTGTTAAACCAACAGAATGTATTATTTGGAAGCTTATTGCGATAAATGAAGGTGATGTTGAAGCACAAAATGTCGTTATTACCGATAACCTAACGGATTTCACCCAGTTTGAAAATGGTGGAAGTTTGGCAGCTTGTCAAAATACGACAGATTCTGTAACAATTGTGCAACCAACAGCCCTTGATTATCCTTTAGAAACGGATGATGAAGGTCCTTTATGTGTGCCAAGCGAAGGTGTTACTGGAGCTGCTATTACAGCGAGCCAATCCGGCAATTCAGTTACTTTTGAAATTCCTACTTTAGCCTCGGGCGATCTTGTTGTTGCTCATTTTCTTGTTAAAGTTGAGTAAGATATAAAAACAAAGCCTCCCTATATTAGGGAGGCTTATTAAGTTTATTTTTATCATTAATAAGTAAGCTTAATAAGCTTGAACTTTATCTTTAAATAATTAGATACAGGAGTGCCTATGGCTCTCTTCAGTGTAAAAAACAGCATAACAGTATTAATAATTACCTTATTGTTGACAATAAGCGCTAGTGTGTTTGCATTAACAAGTGCAGGTGCAACAATACTAAATCAAGCTACGATGACATATTTAGATCCTGAAGATAGATCTATTCATGAAATATTATCAAATATATCAAAAGTCAAAGTAGCAACCATTTATTCTGTTGAACTTAGCCCAGATATAATTAACACTGAAAACACACAATATAACGCTGTACCTGCAAGTTTTGTTAATGTTATTCATAAAGTAACAAACACTGGAAATGCGAACGATAGTTATATTATTGATGTTATCAATCTTCCTAATGACAGCGGTGATTTGTATAGCAATGCGCTTTTAGAAATAACTGTTTTTTTTGATGTGAATGGTAATGGTGTTAAAGATGCAGGTGAAAGTGAGCTATCTAAAAATAATAATGGAGATTATGTTACTCCTGAGTTAGCACCTAATGAATTTATCGATCTGGTTTTTACTGTATCCATACCCTCTAATGCAAATGATGGCGATTTTTATGATTTTAACGCTGTAGCTACCTCCTTATCTGATGAAGCAGTGACAGATTCATCAGCAACGCGTTTACTTGTTACTGATGATTCTGCTATTAACTTAATTCTTAACAGTGGGTTAGAATGTTATGAGGGTGCTTTTCTTCTTACAGAAATCGATTTTACAGTTAATTACACAAGTGTCGGTTTAACACCGCCGAATAATGCTGCTCAAAATTATACTGTATTTGTAAAATCACAACTAACCAACGAATATATTGAAACGAATTTAAATGGTGTTTTGATCGCTGCAAATATCCCGCCCAATGTTGCTTTGATACCGGATAAAATAATTAACGGTGAGCCTGCCAGAGAATACAGCCCAATTACGATATCACCACCTGAAAATAATTTTGAAGGAGGGATTGTTGTTGTTGGAATAAATGAAAACTTCATTTCTAATCCAGCGCCTTTGGAATTAAATTGGTATGATTATGCAACATGGGATGGCACGGGAACGGTCACTCAAATAGGTTTTTTAGTCAAACCTAATTATATGCGCCCAAACATGTCTGGGAGTTTTAAATATTATGCACGTGTGAATGATGTTTATTTTCGAACCCCTTTACAAGTTTATAGTCAAGCATCTATTTCATTTTCTGAAAATGAAACCCTTTTTTCTGAAAGTAATGAAATTTGTCATACTTTAACCGCGCCTGATAATACTTCAGTTAATCGTGATATTAATTTTGAAAGTGTAAATACAAGTGCTTTCACTCAAGGAAGCTCTTTTACACTTGAACATGCAAATGATGATCATTTTGAGCCGGCAGATTTTTATTATCACCGAGATATGGATAATTTTGATAATCAGTTTGATGGCATTCACGTCAGTATTATTCTGCCAGAAGCTAATTTATTTTCAGAAAAAATCGATATTATCGGTCCTGCAAATACTAATTTCCCTGTAACACTACGATCAGATCATGGTGATAATTTTCATTGGGTTTTTGCTGAAACAGGACCGAATACAGGCGTGTTTAGAAGTGTTATTCCCATCCATGCTGTTTTACCATCAGATACAAAAGTACGTGATGTTGAAAACCATTGTTTGGAAAATGTAATTGAAGAATGGGTAACAGGGCTGCGAACTCGCACCGATCTCGAATCAATTATTGATGGCACGATTAACTTCTCTGATCATGGGTTAGAGGGGGTAACAGCGCTTGATTGTGAACTACAAGTGTATCCAAATGAAAATATTTTTGTTGAAGTCTTTAACGACTCTGGTGTTATTTTACTTTCAGATGAGGCAGCGATAAGCCCGAAACTCACTGTATTTGATGCTGTGAATTTTGAAGGCATTGAAAATTCAGTGGTTAAATTTTATCAAGATGATGGTCTTGATGTTTCAGGAAACAGTATTCAGGTACGCAATGGTTTTAAAATTGTGTCTTCAAATAATACGAATGGATTAGATCCTATCCTTGAAACACAATCAGATCCAAATGGTGAAGTTTTCTTTCCTAAATTAACCGTTTCAGATGGCGAGCATTATTTTATTACCGTAGAGCCGCCGGATTCTCATTCTTGGCCTTCTAAAAATACGAATATTGATCAATTTTACTTGCATGACGTTGCTCCTGCTTCTTATGGTTTAAATGGACATGAAGGGGTTGGTTTCTCTGGAATAAGCTCTGTAAATGAACTCAATCTTTTTGATATACCAATTGATCCTTTAAATGCAATGACTCAGCTAACACTTCAAAAAGAAGCTGATACCAAAGTCGCTGAAATTGGTGGTTTTGTAAAATATACAGTTACAATCAATAACCTTTCTACTGATGCATATATGTTTAATGCGCATGTTTATGATGCAATGCCCTATGGTTTTAAATATATGCAGGGAAGTGTACGCCTTAATGGAGAGGTGATTAGTGATCCAACTTTTATTGAAGGTACAACTTATCGATTTGATTTAGGTTTCTTAGTTAATAATGCAACCGCTCCTGAATTTGGTACATATACCCTCACTTATATACTTCAATTAACAGCGGGAGCTATTGATTCCGATGGGATCAATACGGCTTATGCTGATGCATTTTTATTTAGAGGGATTACAAATTCACGTATAGTTTCAAATTCTGATAATTCCCAAGTAGAAATCACTCAAACAGGTGTGATGTCAGAAAGAGGTATTATTTTCGGTAAAGTATTTATTGATACTGAATGTAATACCGATGATGCCAATCAAATATGGCCAATAGGTGGCGTAAGGCTTTATTTAGAAACAGGTGATTATGTGATCACTGATGAAAACGGACAATATTCTTTGTTCGGAGTTAAACCTAGCAATCATGTCATCAAAGTGGATACTCAAACATTGCCAGAAGGGGTGCATTTAAGACCCATGGATACCCGAAATGCGGGTGCTGGAGATTCTCGGTTTGTTGATTTGAAACGAGGTGATATGTTTCGAGCGGATTTCAGTGCGCCTTGCCCAACACATGATAAAGAAAAAATATTTAGAGAATTAAAAGAGCGTAATGCCAATATTAATGGGGAATGGTTATTTGATACGGTGCAAAGCTTCACTGGATTGAAAAATAACTCAGGAGTTAAATCAGCAGGTTCTTCTAATGAATTCGCCTCTGCTGTTGTTCACGGACCTTCAAGCGAAAATGAAACACCGGTGAATGCTGCATCGTCACGGTTTCAAGGTTATGCACTTGGGGCAACAAATGGCTCACTTGATGGCGTTCAAAAAATATTAGCAAGTTATCCAAAACATGTATTAGAAGAAGCTTATATTTATCCTGAAGACAAAGATATTTATTCAATTCGTTTTGGTTTTAGTGACAAAAAAGAAAATTTATCAAAATTAAAAGAAGATTTAGAAAAAAATAATATAAACCCTCGCATGCTTGAAACCGAATATTCAAGATTACCTGAAGCGGCTAAATTTCGAATAGATAATATATTAGATGCGCCTATTCCTCAGCCCGAAAAAGCAGTAAAAAATATTACTCGGGAAGAAGCAAAAGCAGGAACATGGTACTGGCCAACCAACGAATACAGCTATGACGGACGCTTTATTGTGGTTGTGCGTGGGAGTGTCACACCTTATCTCTATATTAATGATGAAAAAATAAGTGATGCACACCTTGGTGAGCGAATTATTAATAATAGAGAAAATGCTCAAATATTAGGTTGGTATGGTGTTGCGTTAAATCATGGTGATAATCGTGTTGAAGTTAAAGCGACAGATATGTTTGGTAATGAACGTATATTATTGAGCAAAACATTTCACCATCCAAAATCTGCAAATCGTATTTCAATTTCAGTTGATCCAGAAAAAAGTTTATATGCTGATGGGGGGCGCTCAGTTATCCCCCTATCAATTAAATTATTTGATGAAAATGATAATTTAGCTCGAGGCACCTATTTTGTAACCTTAGATACAAATAAAGGCAACCTCTGGTTAGAGCCGGATATTCAACCGACAGAAACGGGGTTTCAGGTAAGAGTTAATAATGGTGAAAAATTAATACATTTACGTAGCTCTGATGAAACGGGTGAAATTAAGGTTGAGGCTTTTTTTGAGCAATATTCTGATCAAATTGAAGTACATCAATCGGCCGCGAAAAGACCTTTATTTGCGACGGGTATTGTAAATTATACAGGGCGTTATGGTAAGTCGGATGGAGCAATCCCTTCTTCTCAAGCTGATGGATATAAGCATAAAAAATATACAGACAGCGATCGCGCCGCTGTATTTTTAAAGGGAAATGTTAAAGGAGGAATGCATCTTACTTTAAGCTATGATAGCGATAAAGAAGATGAAGAATTTTTCCGTGAAATTTCCCCTGAAGCTTATTATCCACTTGCGGGAGATGCTAGCGTAAAAGGTTATGATGCCCGCAGTACGAGTAAGTTATATGCAAAATTAGAAAAGGAACGTAATTTCATTTTATGGGGAGATTACAACACGTCTGAGGGGAGTAATAATACGGATCTTGGTCGTACAAGCCAGATAATAAACGGTGCTAATGCTGTTTATGACAATGGTAAATTTATGGCTCAAGCTTACGGTGCTCGCCCAGAAGATCTACATAAAGTTATTGAATTTAGTGGAAATGGCACAGCCATGCTCTATAGCATTGGCGAAGATGATATTGTTAGAAATTCAGATTCCGTTTCAATTATTACCTATGATCGCAATAATCAAGGGCTCGTTCTAAATGAACAGCCGTTAACGCGTTATATCGACTACACCATTAATTATTTCAGTGGTGACATGCGCTTTAATCGGGTTATCCCAAGCTTTGATGCTAATTTTAATCCTATTAAAGTGCGCGTGAGCTTTGATGTTGGTTCAAATGGAAAAGCCTACACCTTAGCAGGAACGCGATTAGCCTATTCAGTTAGTCCTGATCTACGTGTTGGGGCAAGCTATGAGCTAAATGAGAGCCCTATTGAGGGGTATAATATTGGTAGTGTTTGGGGTGATTATGATCTTGATAATAAAACTAAATTAAGCGCATCCGTTGCAGGGATGACACATAAATCAGATCAAAGTGCGAGTAATTTAATTTCCTCAACACCGAACCCCACGAATCAAAAAATAGATGATGGAATGGCATATAAGCTCACTATTAAGCGAGATTGGACACCTAATACATCAACTGATATTGAATATGCTTATGCAGATAAAGGATTTACAAATTCTACAGGGGGCGTTTCAGCTGCTCGTCAAGAAATTCGCCTACGACACCGCCAAAAATTAACAAGCCTTGTTAATTTAAATATCGAAGGTAATTATTCAGAATCTTTATTATTAAAAGATAAGCAAGAATCTATAGGTGCAACACTTGATACAAAATTATTAGGAACCCAGTGGACCACTCGCATTGGTAGCCGTTATATAAAAAATGAAACAGAAACAACAGCAGAAGATTTTACGACGGCTATTGTTGGGCTTGGTCGTTCATTTGCATTGTTCGGACGCCCTGGGCGTATTGATTCAGAATATGAGCAAAGCTTTGATCATAATGAACAACGCCGTTACAAAATAAAAGCGGATTGGCAGTTAGATAAACAAGCCAGCTTATATTCACAATACGAACATATAGATTCATTAACCGGTATAAGTAACCTCGGAAGTGGCTCTACAGATCTTTTCACTGGCGGTATTAATATTGACTGGACGAATGGAGGCAGTAGCTATAATGAATTTAGGCAGCGAGGGAGTGCTGATGGTCGTAGTCTTGAACTTGCAAATGGTTATCGCGATCGCTTTGAAATAGAAGAAGGGATAAGTATTGATCCTTCAATTGAATATGTTGAAGTTTTAAAAGGCGTGGGTGAATCAGGTTTCGCTTTATCTTTAGGTCTTGCTGATGTTCGTAATCCCAATTACAAAACAACAGGTAGACTAGAGTATCGTCACGGTAAGCTTGATGACTATTACGGTTTATTGGGTGCGTGGGTAACACGACTTAGCCAAGACTGGAGTGGTTTAGTTCGAGAAGAATATCGTTATATTGATCAAAAAACGCAGCAAAATACATGGTCTAGTCATTTTAGTCTTGGCGCAGCTTATCGCCCTCGTTTGATAAATCGTTATGACATGCTTGTCGCTTATGAATGGAAAACAGAGCATGCAGACGTTAATCGTGATGCACATATACTTACAACTCACCAAAATTATAAATTCTCGCCAAAAACAACCTTATCAGGTCGTCTTGGTTTGAAATGGGAACGATTTGTAGAATATGAGCAAGACTATGATTCTATTGCAACAATCATAGATGGACGTGCCATCTACTATATTAATAGACGTTGGGATCTAGATCTTAACGCCGGTGTATTAGGAACAGATTGGTTTGATAGTCGTCGCTATTCATTTGGTTTTGGTGTGAATTACCTTGTAATGAAAAATGTAAGGGCGGGTCTTGGTTATAACTTGATAGGGTTTGATGATAAAGATCTCGATCCACAAGGCTATAATTTACAAGGTGTTAATTTCGATATCATGCTGAAGCTAGACGAAGGTCTATTTGGTTGGTTAGGTGAATAGTAAGGGGATAATCATGAAATGGCTAACAAGATCAATGGTATTTTTAGGTCTCGGATTATCAGGTTGTGTTTCTGATGATGCTATTTATGCCAATTATGGTGATCTTGCATGTGGTGGTATTAGCATTACTCAAGATGATTATTGGCCTGCTGTTGTGAACTTTGGTTTTGATGAAACACTGCTTACGTCTGCTGAAAAAGTAAAATTAAAAAAAGCAACGCAATTATTACTCAAACATCCAATGCTAACCGCCGCTGTTGTCGGCTCGGCAGATCCCGTGGGAAGTCTTGAATATAACAAAAAATTAGCGGATGAACGTGCAGAGGTTGTGGCCAATTACTTTACAACACAAGGGATTTCATTAGAGCGCTTAATTGTTTTTGGTCTTGGAGAGCGCGCTTCGTTTGTTGAAAGTGAAAATCAAAAAGTTAATCGTGTAAATCGTCGAGTTAATCTTATCTTGTTGGATGACAATTTCAACCCCGTCAGTATGAAATACAGTTCAGCTGACCAACGCTAATACATACTGTCATTAAAAGATATAAAGCAGGGAGCGTTTATGAATTTCGTCAAGGGGATAACTAGGCTTGGTTTTATTATTGCTATGGGGTTTAGTGTTGCTGCAATGGCATTAACAGATTCTGGTTTAGTTATAAAAAATCAAGCGGGCGCGACTTATCTAGACAGCGCAAGCGTTCAACGCAGTACAGCATCTAATTTGGTCGAAACGCTTGTTAATCCCGTCGTTGCTTTTATGTTGATTAATGATCAGGCTAAACGTGGCGCCCCTGGTGGTACAGTTACGTTTCACCATATTCTAACCAATACAGGTAACAGTGCAGATACCTTCCAATTAGATATTAATATTCTTAGCTCAGGTTTTGATGCTGCAACTATTTATGCAGATGCAAATCAAGACGGCTTGCCTGATATAGAGAGTTTACCTATTAATTCAGGCGCTTTAATTGGACCTCTTGCGCCGGGTGAAACTTATGAATTTGTAATTGAAGCTGAAATTAATTCGAGTGTTGCTTTAAATACATCCCCCTCCTTTACAATAAAAGCAACCAGCCAAAAAGCGATCACGGGTACAGCATTAGTGACAGGCGCATTTAGCGAACTAACAAATACAGACACGGTAAATATTACTGATCTACCTATTATTGAGATCACAAAATCTTTAAGTAAAAATTCAGGCCCATCACCAAGCGGCCCTTATATTGTTACTTTTAATTATAAAAATGTTGGTTTGAGTGACATGGACCCAACTAACACCAATGGCATTAAGTTAACAGATGTTCTCCCTAAAGGAATGCGTTTTAACGGTGGTGTTACGTGGAGTATTTCGAATAGCATAATTACAGCATCTGGTGTTACATCAGGAACAACGGAAACCGCTGGCGATCAAGATTTATCTTTTTCAACTTGTATTGCTCCTGATTTTGGTTGTACTGCAAACGATAGAGTACAATTTATCATGGACGGTTTAGCGCAAGGGGCTTCAGCTCAGATCCGTTTTGAGGTGAATATTGAGGCAGGGCTTTTAGCAACAACCCTCTATAACCAAGCTATTTATGGTTATGATGAAGATAATAGCGGCGCAGTTGATCCATTAGAAGAAAAGACCACAAATACCAACCGAGTTCCTTTTCTTATTAGTGCAGATTATGGTGTGATCGCGAATAACGGTGGTTGTAACCTAGGTACAGATAATAATTGTAATGGTTTGGATGATACGAATTATGAAATCGTTGACGTTGCTTTTGCATCTCAAGGTGAAAAAATTCGCTTTACAAATTACATCTGGAATACGGGTAATGATGCAGATATTTTTAACATTACGTTAGAATCATCAAGCTTCCCTACAGGCACTTCGTTTTTCTTTTATAAAAGTGATGGTATTACGCCGCTTCTTGATACTGATAATGACGGCAAACCAGATACAGGAACCCTTCCAGCAGCTGGGCAGTCTTGTCCTAGCTATTTTATTTTTGACTCTACGAATGAGCTATGTGGTAGTAAAGTGGTGATAATGGCGACTTTGCCTATTTCTGCTTTAGGGGGGCCTTATCAGGTAACAAAACGCGCTACATCATCAAATGACATATCAAAAACAAACACTGTGATTGATAAGCTTACAGCCGTTATTAAAAATACAGTTGATTTAACTAATAATTTAAGAACAGAAACGGCAACAACCACAGAAAACGAGTGTGATGAGCTCCATGATGAATGTGGTTTTGGTATAGGTGCAGAAGACGATCCTGTGAGTATCAACTCTGCGCTTCCCGGGGAAACAACCCGATTTATTTTATATGTAACCAATACTTCTAATATTGCAGATAGCTATGTATTGCAATACAGTGACACTGATTTTTCAGTGGGTGATTTACCCACCGGGTGGACGGTAAATTTCAAAAACACAGACAATGCAATTATCACATCAACACCTACTATCGCTCCTGATAATAGCTTTTCTTTTTATGCAGATGTCACCGTGCCTGAAAATTCAGGTTTAGGAGAGCAATCTATTTACTTTAAAGCCCTTTCCCCTTCAACGGGCGCTTTTGATATTAAACATGATGCGGTTTTTGTTTCAGATGGAAGCTGTTTAATTTTTGAACCAGCAACAAGAGCAGGTTCAGTAGCCGCTGGCAGCACCATTATTTATAAGCATAAATTAGTCAATAATAATCTTGCTCAGTTTGATAATGTCGCACTTAACATCAGTAATTCTGTAGCAGGATTTAGCACCGTAATATATGCAGATTCAGATAATAATGGCGTGTTTAGCCTAGCAGATACAGCTATTAGCACCATTCCGACTATCGCTGGAAAAACAGCATACACTTTTTTTGTTAAAGTATTTTCCCCTTCAAATGCATTAGAAAATACAGTCAATTTAACCAAAATAGGAATTGATTTGCCTTGTGGTATTTATGAAGCAATTGATACCACAACCGTTACCAATACCAATATGAAAATAACCAAAGAGCAAACATTGGATGCAGGATGTGATGGTGTTTCTGATTCAGGTAGTTTTGTGACAACCAATTTTGCGGTAACGCCTGGGCAATGTGTTATTTATCGCCTCACCACAGAAAATACAGGGATATATCCAGCCCATAATGTAACGATTCAAGATGCAACTCCTGCTTATACGCGTTTTCTCGTTGTAAGCGGTATAATTCCAAGCTTATCAAAAGGCACATTAAATACTGTAATAGATGGTGATTCAGGCTCTATTATCGGGTCGGTCGGTACAGTAGAACCTGCTGAAATTGAAACATTAATTTTTGGGGTACGCATTGATAATTAACCAATAGAATTTTCGTTAAAACTTTAACGGGAACAACTTGCTTAGGTTTTTCTAAGCAAGTTTTTTTTTATTTTTTCTCATCTTTTTCGCGTTTTTCTTTTTTTTCTCTTTTTGCTTTTATTTTATCAAGCTCTTGTTGTAACTCTTTAAGTCTTTGCTCATTTTCTTCTTTAGAATCTTTTTTACATTGCTCGCTATCTATTAGTATATCGGTAATAGAGCGTGCATTTTTACTGTAGTGGTCAACAAAATTTGGTCACAGTTTTAGAGTTTAACCAGAACAATCGTTCTGACTCATTTGGAGTTAAACCGTCATTATATTGATGTGGTCTGCTGTTACTATAATAGCCAATGATATATTGAGTAATCTCAGATATCGCTTCATCAACATTGCGATATCCTACGGTTGGAACCCATTCAGTTTTTAAACTTCTGAAAAAACGTTCCATTGGTGCATTGTCCCAACAATTTCCTCGACGCGATAAACTCTGCTTAATCTTAAATCGCCACAATAATTGCCGATATTTTTTGCTGGTATAATGACTTCCCTGATCGCTATGAAACATCAATCCTTTTGGGTTCCCACGCATTGCATAAGCCATTGAAAGTGCTTTACTTGTCAGTTGGGTGTCAGGTGAAAATGACATTGCCCATCCGACAGGTTTTCGTACAAATAAATCAATCACAACAGCCAGGTATGCCCAACGATTTCCCGTCCAAACATAAGTGACATCACCGACCCACACTTGATTTGGAGTACTCACATTAAATTGACGGTTTAAATGATTTGGGATTTCATGATGTTCTTGTACTGCTTTTTTACGGTATTGATGTTTAGGTAATTAGCAGCTTACTAAATTAATTTCTTTCATAACCTTACCAGCACGATAACGACTCAGTTTGATGCCGTTATTCGTCACCATTCTAGCAATCGTTCTCGCCCCTGCTGAGCCTTTGCTGATGGTGTGAGTTTCTCGTATTAGACTGCGAAGTTTTACGGTTTCAGCATCCATTTTAACGCGACGTTTTTGCCAGTAATAATAACTATTTCGATGAACATTAAAGACTTCGCATAATAATTTTACGCTGTAGCTCTGAGTCAGTTTCTTGATCATCAAGAATTGTTCAGTGAGTCCGCCATCACCAGAGACTTTTTTAAAATTTCGTTGTGTAATTCAAGCTGTGTCAGTTTCTTTTTTAATTCACGAATTTCAATTTGTTCAGGCGTTATAGGCGATGCTTTTGGCGTTTTACCTTGCCGCTCTTCTCGCAATTGCCGAACCCATCTATCCATCGTTGATTTGCCAATATTCATGGCTTGAGCCGCTTCTTTTACCGCGTAGTTCTGATCTAGTACTAGCTGCGCACATTCAAGTTTGAATTCAGCACTG